>JACDJA010000025.1_pt1 | contig 254555 bp, 219 predicted proteins | sample 7449241 | NCBI WGS metagenome assembly JACDJA01 (sample SAMN14253289, study PRJNA609438) | sludge metagenome | isolation source: initial anaerobic sludge | collected 2018-12-20 | reverse complement strand
AGGCCACTATCATTATTAAAACTAAGAATATTGTAAACGTACTCATTGTGCTTCTGGATTAATCAATTTTTCTATCGCCCGAATTTGGTCTGCAAAGAAACCACTTTTTTCGGGATTTTTCAAAATTAATATTTTATATGCCTGAATGGCCTTCTTATAATTCTTTTGTTGTAGATATACCTTGGCCAAGGTCTCTGTCATCAGCGCATCGGGCGATTGCGAATAGGGTTCGTTGAATTTGGGAATCTCTCCTCCGGCCTTGTCTTCGTCATTTTTTGACGTACTTCCGCTGGCCTCGGGAATAATCTTGGGCCGTTCCTGAATAAATTTATCGATCAATTCAAATTTGCGCTCCAGGTCACTTTCCGCTGCCCGTTGCGTCCCTGTCTCTGGCTGCGGAATTTTAGGGGAAGATTGCTCCTGATTGTTTTCCCGGTCAATGGGCTTTGCTTTGGTAAGCCGCAGCCATTGGGAAAAGGAATGGGTGTCCTCCTTGGTAAATTCCAACGGTCTATCCACCTCTTTGGAAATTGGCTCCTGCACGCCTTCCGATGTGCTTTCGGATTCGGGTTGGGACGATTTCTCCTGGGTGAGCTGCACAACCGAAGCCACCTTTCGCTGAAAAAGATTGGGATTCAATATTGCCTCTGCCTTTACCTTTTCTGCACTGAACCGGTTGTCTTCCTCCTTCAGGATTTCTTCTGAAACATCTTCGGAATCAACAGGAATCTCCATTACAGAAGGATCGTGCTGCAGAATGGCCTGGGAAATTTCATTTTGAACAAACTTTTCCGAAGTGATATATTCAAAGAGAATGTCGCGGTCTGTGGTATGGGCCGCCGTTAATTTCAGGGCATCATTGTACCGATAACTGCCCTGTTTTTTTAGCCCTTTTAGCTGAAGGGCGCGCGCACTCTGAAAATAGGGATATTTCTCCAGAACATCATCCAATTGGGAAACCTCCGCCAAGGAAATTTCCTGCGGATGGGCCAATAAATATGTGTACTGTTCCAAAGTCAAAATAAACACTATTTTTTTAAAAGGGTATCGGTTCTATTCCCAATTACAATTTACCAATTTGCCAGCGATTTGTTGAATATATCCTGGGTAAGTCTTTCAAAGATAATCTCCACCGCGGTATCCAGTTTGGCACCGGTCAATTGGGTGGAACCGTCGTAGTCAAAATAAAAACTGAAGACCTGCTCAAAATCCTTTTGGGGATCCTTGGTGTTGTAAAACCGCACGTTTACGGCAATGGTTAGCCGGTTTTGTGCCGCACGGCTATCGGAAGTAGCCGTAATGGGCGCAATATAATACTGTGTTATTTCCCCTTCATAAACCAAATCGCCATTGTTGTTTACCAGGTCCAAACTGGTTTGGTTAAGCAGTAGATCCTGCAGGTTCTGGGTAAATTTCCGCGCAATCCCCGGTTCTACAATGGGAGCATTGTTTTGAAAATAATTAACCTGCACGGTTCTGGTAGTGCTATAGTTGATGTCTGCCCCGGTAAAGGAATACGAACCACAACCTTGGAGTACAAAAAAGCTTAGCAGGACCAGGGAAAGCAAAATATTTTTTGTCATTGAAGTTTTATAATTTTTGGTAGCATCTGCCCCTAGAGGTCGTACTGTTTTATTTTTCTATAGAGTGTTCTTTCCGATATCCCCAGTTCCTCGGCGGCATCCTTTCGCTTTCCTCCGTATTTTTCCAACGATTTTTTGATCAGCTCCAGCTCTTTTTGCTGCAGGGAAAGATTCTCTTCCTCCTCGATATCCTCGGCGTATTCATACTTGTCCTTTCGCACATCGGGATTGTATTCCGGAATGCTGAACACTTCCACATTGGCCGCATTTTCGCCGTTTCCATCGTCGATTATGGAGGCCAACTCGTCTTCCACCTCGCTTTCCTGCGAATAGATTTTATTGATAAGGCTGGACTGTTCCTCCTTGACCTTTGCCGAATTGCCCGATTTCATTAGTTCTAAGGTAAGTTTCTTCAAATCGTTCACATCGCGTTTCATGTCGAAAAGAACTTTATAAAGAATCTCGCGCTCACTGCTAAAATCGCTTTCTGCTTTTTTGGAATTGACGATTGCGGGAAGATTGCTTCCCATATCGGGCAGATAGTGCTTTAGGGTTTCTCCCGAAATTTCCCTTTCCTGCTCCAGGACAGAAATCTGCTCGGCCACATTTCGCAATTGGCGCACATTTCCGCTCCAGCGGTATTGCAGGAGTAAATGCACTGCCTCATCGGTCAATCGGATGGTGGGCATTTTATATTTCTGGGCAAAATCGGCAGCAAATTTTCTGAAGAGCAAATGGATGTCTTCCTTTCGCTCGCGCAAGGGAGGTAAATTAATTTCCACCGTGCTCAATCGGTAATACAGATCTTCCCGGAAACGGCCTTTTTCAATGGCATCGACCATCTTTACATTGGTGGCGGCCACAATGCGCACATCGGTTTTCTGCGCCGTGGAAGAACCTACCTTTAAAAATTCGCCATTCTCCAGAACCCGCAGCAACCGCACTTGGGTGGGAAGGGGCAATTCGCCCACCTCATCGAGAAAAATTGTTCCCCCATCGGCCACTTCAAAGTACCCGCTTCGGGTGGCAGTTGCTCCGGTAAAAGAACCTTTTTCGTGCCCAAAAAGCTCGCTGTCGATAGTGCCTTCGGGGATGGCACCGCAGTTAACGGCTATATATTTTCCATGCTTCCGGTGCGAAAGCGAATGGATAATCTTGGGAATACTCTCTTTTCCCACACCACTTTCCCCTGTAACCAATACCGATATATCCGTGGGGGCCACTTGGATGGCTTTTTCTACCGCCCGATTCAATTTTGGGTCGTTTCCAATGATGCCGAAACGTTGTTTTACTGCTTGAATGTTTTCCATAGCTTATTCCCGCAAAGGCGGGAATCTCATTTTTTTGTATTTCTTAATAATATTCGTACGTCTCTCGAGAAACCAACACACCGTCTTTAGTGGTTTCTGAGCTGATAGGGTAATTGGAATCGTTATATTGATAGGTTATTTCCAAAACATAATTTTCAGTAGTATCGGTTCCCGTGCGGATTATTTTTGTGGCATTGCTGGGCGACATCATTAGGGAATGATCGAAAAGGTAGCCATAATAATAAGTGTTAAAGGGAAAGTTGTGGAACTCATCGTAAAATGGATTTATTTTTCCGTCATATTCATACGCGTGATTTATTTCCGAATTGAAGTAGTCTGTAGTAAGATTTAGGTTGGTGATATTTAGGGAATTGTCATAAGTAATGATTTCATCACTAACAATTCCCAGGTCTCCTATATGTTTTACCGCCATTAATACTTCCGAAGGATTGTAGTAAAATTCGGTACGTTCTTGACCGGGTGTAAACCATTGCACATTGATTTGTTGCGGTTGATAGGTAAAGCTAATGGAATCCATAGCTACCCCGTCGGCATCCCAATCCCTAAATACTACCCAGGGTTTGTTGTTTTCATTGTAATAGTAATTCTCTACAAAATCAACTGGATAATTCAAGTGGTTGTGCGCTTTTTTTGTCACTTGCCCTCGGTCATTATAGGAATACTTCCAGAAATACTCAGAGGAAGAATCTACGATATGGTCTTTTGTCTTCTTGCCGTTTTCATCAAAGAAGTATTCGGTCATTTCGCCGGTTGGCGTTCCGTTGGAGTCTAAGGAAACGCTTGTAAACCTTTTTATTTTTAAGGCTGTATTCTGCTCTTCCGGAGGGGTGCTGCCATCATCATTGGAACAGGCAAAGAGAAAGAGGCTTGTTGCAAAAAGGATTAATTTTGTTTTCATGATCTATTGGTTTTCTGAATACCCCACCGCTTCCCCAAGTAGGGTGGCGGTAGTGCAATCGGTTATTTTTACCATAACGAAATCGCCGGGCTTGTAATGCTCTTTTTGGAAGACCACCACCGTGTTCTGCGGGGTGCGGCCGCTCCAGTGCTGGTCACTTTTCCGTGATTCCTTTTCAATCAAGACTTCTACGGTCTTGCCTACCGTTTTTTGGGTGTGGAAGGCACTGTGCTTTTGCTGAAGGTCCACGATTTCGGTCAGCCTTCGTTTTTTCACTTCTTCGGGCACGTCGTCTTCCAGTTTGCGCGCGGCCAAGGTTCCCGGTCTTTCGGAATACATAAACATAAAGCCAAAGTCGTATTTTACATACTCCATCAAGCTCAGCGTTTGTCGATGGTCTTCCTCTGTTTCGGTGGGAAAACCGGTAATCATATCCTGTGAGATGCCGCAATCTGGAAGAATTTCGCGCACCTTGTCTATGAGGGCCATGTATTCCTCCCGGGTATGCTGGCGGTTCATTTCCTTTAAAATACGGGTACTGCCACTCTGCACGGGAAGGTGGATATAGTTGCAGATATTGGGGTATTTGGCCATGGCATGGAGTACGTCTTCCGTCATATCCTGCGGATTTGAAGTGGAAAACCGAATCCGCATTTTGGGCTGGGCCTGGGCAACCATTGCCAACAATTGGGCAAAATTAATGGCTGTGGCCTTTTCCATTTCGGTAGCATTTTTGAAATCTTTTTTCAGGCCGCCGCCATACCACAGATAGCTGTCCACATTCTGGCCCAGCAAGGTGATCTCCTTATATCCTTTTTCGGCAAGATCGTTAACCTCGCCAATTATACTCTGCGGATCCCTGCTGCGCTCCCGGCCACGGGTAAAGGGCACCACGCAAAAGGTGCACATATTGTCGCATCCGCGGGTAATGCTAACAAAAGCCGTAATCCCATTGCCTCCCAACCGTACAGGGGAGATGTCGGCATAGGTCTCATCCTTGGAAAGGAGAACATTTACCGCTTCCCTTCCTTCTTCCACATCCTTCAACAGATTTGGAATGTCTTTGTAGGCATCGGGACCCACAACCAAATCGACGATTTTTTCCTCTTCCAGGAATTTCTCCTTCAGCCGTTCGGCCATACAGCCAAGCACTCCCACTTTCATCTTTGGATTGCTGCTGCGTTTTACCGCGTTGTATTTTTCCAAACGCTTGCGCACCGTCTGCTCTGCCTTGTCGCGAATGGAGCAGGTGTTTACCAATACCAGATCGGCATCTTCCAACCGCAGGGTGGTGTTGTATCCCTGATCGGCAAGAATGGAAGCCACAATTTCACTGTCGCTGAAATTCATTTGGCATCCGTAACTTTCAATATATAATTTTTTTGAGTTTCCCTCCCTTGCCTCAAGGGTGAGGGTATTTCCCTGTGCTTTTTCGTCGATTATCTTTTCCATGATCGTGTAATAATTCGCCGCCGAAATTTTTCCCGGTGGGCTGCAAAGATACAATTAAAATTATCCCTATGCCATAATGGCAGGAATAACCGCAACATTTTTCCGTGGTGATACCGCTTCCACTTTGTGCAGACTTCTGAAAGATTTTTATTTTGAATTGCCTGTTTTGGCAAGTGGAATATTCTTAATTTGCCCGCTACCGTTTTGGCGGTTCGTTATTGTTTTTTCAGAATAGAAAGTGCAGAAACCCTTATACAGGTGCTTTGTACCTGTTTTTACTTCACATTAAAAAACAACGAATTGCGGAGCCGCAAACTTGGTATAAAAAAATTCACATACTTTTGTACGCATAAGAAATACATATATGGCAAAGAATCTAGTAATAGTGGAATCCCCCGCAAAGGCAAAAACAATAGAGAAATTTCTGGGAAAGGATTTTAAGGTATCCTCCAGTTTTGGACATATTGCCGACTTGCCTTCCAAGGAATTGGGGGTGGATGTGGATGGGGATTTTACACCTAAATATATAGTGAGCAGCGACAAGAAGAAATTGGTTGCCGAGCTGCGCGCCCTCTCCAAAAAAGCAGAGACTGTCTGGCTGGCCAGTGATGAGGACCGCGAAGGGGAAGCCATCGCCTGGCACCTGGCCGAAGAGCTGAAATTGGACAAAGACAAGACCAAACGCATTGTTTTTCACGAAATTACCAAAAGCGCAATTCTGCGCGCCATTGACAATCCTCGGCAGATAGATTACAATTTGGTCAACGCCCAGCAGGCACGTCGGGTACTGGATCGATTGGTGGGATATGAGCTGTCGCCCGTGCTGTGGAAAAAGGTAAAGGGTGGCCTATCCGCGGGCCGGGTACAATCGGTGGCCGTGCGCCTCATCGTGGAGCGCGAACGCGAAATAGAGGCTTTCACGCCAGTGGGCTCCTATAGAATAGATGCCGAATTTATAACCGCCGACGGCAGCAAGTTTAAGGCGAAACTTCCGAAAAATTTTGACACCGAAGGAGCGGCACGCGATTTTCTTCAGAAAAACCTTGGTGCCTCCTATAACATTTCAGACCTGACAAAAAAGCCCGCCAGCAAATCGCCGGCGGCCCCGTTTACCACCTCCACCCTTCAGCAAGAAGCCTCCCGAAAACTGTATTTTTCGGTGGGAAAAACCATGACCATTGCGCAACGCTTGTACGAGGCGGGGCTCATTACCTATATGCGAACCGACAGCGTTAACCTTTCAAACGACGCAAAGAGCGCTGCCGAGAAGGAAATCATTGCCTCTTACGGCAAGGAATACAGCAAGCCGCGAAACTACAAAGGCAAGAGCAAGGGCGCACAAGAAGCCCACGAAGCCATACGCCCAACCGATATGGGCCAACATACCATTAGCGGCGACCGCGATCAGGCCAGGCTCTATGATTTGATCTGGAAACGCACGGTGGCCTCGCAAATGAGCGACGCCAAGCTGGAACGCACCAACGTGAAAATAGACATTCACACCCGGGACGGCAAGAAGGTGTTGGAGAATTTTACCGCCAATGGCGAAATGATAAAGTTTGATGGATTCCTAAAAGTGTATTTGGAAGGAACCGACTTTGAGGAGGAAGAACAGGAGGGAATGCTTCCGAATATGAATACCGGCGATTCCTTGGAAAACAGTTTTATCACTGCCACGGAAAGATTTACACGCCCGCCCTATCGTTATACCGAGGCCTCCCTGGTAAAACAGCTCGAAGAGCTTGGCATTGGCCGTCCCTCTACTTACGCTCCAACTATTTCTACGATCATTAGCAGAAATTATGTGGAAAAGGGCACTGTGGAAGGCTCAGAAAGAAATTATCTGCAGGTGACCCTTCAGAAAGACAGGATAAAGGAGAAAACCTTAACCGAAACAGTAGGGTCTGACAAAGGGAAACTGGTTCCCACCGACATTGGGATAATCGTGAACGACTTCCTCGTAGACCACTTTGAAAATATTTTGGACTACAACTTTACAGCAAAGGTAGAGCAGGATTTTGACGACATTGCCGCAGGAAAGGAGGAGTGGACAAAAATGATGAAGGATTTTTATTCGCACTTCCATCCACAGGTGGAAAATGTTGAGGAAAACGCAGACCGCGAAAGTGGGGAGCGCATCTTGGGCGAAGATCCCCAAACGGGTAAACCCGTACTGGTGCGGTTGGGCAAGTTTGGCCCCATGGCCCAGATAGGCGACCGCGACGACGACGACAAAAAATTTGCCAGCCTTCGCCCCGATCAGCAATTGCACCTGGTAACCTTTGAAGAGGTGATGGACCTGTTTAAGCTTCCCAAAACCTTGGGAATTTATGAAAAGGAGGAAGTAGAGGTGAACAATGGTCGCTTTGGACCATACGTCCGCTTTGGAAAAACCTTTATCTCCCTTCCCAAAGGAATGGATCCGCTGGATGTGGATATGGCCTTTGCCAAAAAACTGATCGAGGAAAAGAAAAAAGCCGATGCACCTATATATATGTATGAAGACTTGCCCGTGCAAAAAGGGGTTGGCCGTTTTGGCCCTTTTATCAAATGGAATAATATGTTCATCAACGTGAACAAGAAATACGACTTCGACAATCTTTCAGAAGAAGATGTGGTGGAGCTCATTGAAGACAAGAAAAAGAAAGAGAAAGAAAAGCTGATCCAGGAATGGCCGGAGGAAAAAATAAAGATTGAAAAAGCGCGGTGGGGTCGTTTTAACCTAATCAAGGGTAAGAGCAAAGTAGAATTGCCCAAGGGCACGGAAGCCGATAAAATAACCTTGGAAGAAGCCAAGGAACTGTTGGACAAAAAAGGTGCAAAAAAGAAATCCGCACCCAAGAAAAAGGCGGCAGCCAAAAAAACCAGCACGCGTAAAAGCGGAAAATCTACAGCGAAAAACAAATCATGATCGAATTTTTAGTCCCCGTTTCCAAATATGTTTTGGCACATCGGGAAATCTTGCCTCCGGGCACTTTGGGCAAACAGATATCGGTGTACGCCCATCCCGGAGAATTGCCAGAACTAAAGGAACACACCCTGGCCATATTCGGCATCAAGGAAAACAGGAACGACGAGGATTATCTGGGAGAAGAGGTCTCGTTTGATTCTTACAGAAAAGCCTTGTACTCTCTCTATCCCGGCAATTGGAACCATTCCATTATCGATCTTGGCGACATTGAACAAGGCGAGACGCCGGAAGACAGTCATTTCGCCGCCCGGGAGGTTATTTCCCGCTTAATGCAGCACAAGATAATCCCACTGGTTTTGGGGGCGGGGCAGGATTTGGCCTATTCGCAATACAGGGCCTATGACACCTTTGGACAAATGGTCAATGTGGCCAATATCGACAGTCGATTTGACCTGGGCAATGCCGAGTTGCCAATATCGAACAAGTCTTTTATAGGAAAAATGGTTGTGGACAAACCGTACCATCTTTTCAACTATTGTGTACTGGGTTATCAATCTTTTTACAATTCGCCCCAAGAGATTTCCCTGATGGAAAAACTGTATTTTGAGGCATATCGTTTAGGTGAAATCAGTGCCGATATCACCCTTGCCGAACCGGCTTTGAGAGACGCAGATATGGTAATCTTGGATGCTTCGGCAATAAAAAGTTCCGAATTGAGTTATAAACACAGCAGCAGCCCCAATGGCCTGGACGGCAGGGAAGTTTGTGCCTTGTCCCGTTACGCGGGAATTAGCAACCGCGTATCTTCTTTTGGGATATACGAAATTGGCAAGCACAACAGCCACGACAGTGGTGCAATGCTGATTGCGCAAATAGTGTGGTACTTTATCGAAGGGGTAAATTTTAGATTGGACGAAGGCGATTTCTCGGATGAACGGTTGTTTACTACCTATATCGTTCCGGTGGAAGAAACGATCCTCACCTTTAAAAAAAGCAATAAAACCGAACGTTGGTGGATTGAAATGCCATTTATTTCAAATGTTAATAATAAATTAAAAAGACCTGCGTTATTACCTTGCACTTATGGCGAATATTTGGGTGCATGTAACCAGGAAATTCCTGAGCGGTGGTTAAAGGCCCGCCACAAAAACGAATTATAATAACGAATTACAAGAAATATTGAGATCGAGGGTTTTTTTAAAAAAAATTGTTTTTTCGGATTTTTTTAAATACGTTTACGCCCTTGAATTCTGAAATTTAACCTAATTACCTATGAAGAAGTTTATTGCAATGATTGCGATTGTTGCCGTTTTATTCAGTTGTAACTCCGGTGACCGAGGAGAGCTCGTGGGAGTAAAAGGCAAAAAATGGAATCCGCAGAAACCCTATGGAATGACTCTGGTTCCGGGCGGATCCTTCATCATGGGGAAAAGTGATGACGATTTCCTGGCCGTTAACGACGCGCCCACAAAGACAGTGACCGTGCGTTCTTTCTATATGGACGAAACCGAAATCACCAACTCGGAGTATCGCCAGTTTGTCAACTGGGTGCGCGATTCTACCGTGCGCTTGCGTTTGGCTATCATGGCCGATGAGCAGGGTGCCACTCCTGGCGATGGCGGCATTGGAGAATTTGCCTTTGTGGATCAGGAAAACGAAGAAATGACTCCGTATCAACAATATATGTACGACAATTATTTTGGTATGGGTGAGGATTACTACGCCGGACGAAAAATAAATAACAAAGTAAAACTCATTTGGGACACTTCTAAATATCCCGATGAATATTACGCCGAGGTTATGGACACCATGTACATTCCTACGGAAGAAGCCTACAACGGCCAGCGCACCATAGACGTTAGCAAGCTGAAATTCCAGTACACCTACATGGATATCCAGGCTGCGGCCCGAGACAAAAGCAAGAGAAGGAAAGACTTTATCAAAAAGGAGGAGCTGAATATTTACCCAGATACCACCGTATGGATCAAAGATTTCAACTATTCCTATAATGAGCCCATGCACAATGACTATTTTTGGCACGAAGCCTATGGAGACTATCCCGTAGTAGGTGTAAACTGGAAACAGGCAAAGGCTTTCTGCGCGTGGAGGACACTTTATAAAAATGCCTATCAAAAATCGCGCAAGAAAAATCACGTGAACTCTTTCCGTTTACCCGGAGAGGCCGAATGGGAATACGCGGCCCGAGGAGGTCTGGAGTCTGCAACCTATCCATGGGGTGGTCCGTATGCTAAAAACGACAGAGGTTGTTTTATGGCCAACTTTAAACCCTTGCGCGGGGATTATGCGGCAGATCAGGCCCTTTATACAGTGGAGGCAAAATCTTACGAGCCCAATGGCTTTAACCTGTACAATATGGCAGGAAACGTTGCCGAATGGGTGGCCTCATCATACGACCCAGCAGCATACAATTACACTTCTACCATGAACCCCAATGTTAATGATGAAGAAAACATGCGTAAAGTAGTACGTGGAGGATCGTGGAAAGACGTGGCCTATTTCCTCCAAGTGAGCACCAGAGACTACGAATATGCCGATTCGGCCCGAAGCTATATTGGCTTTAGAACCGTCCAAGATTATATGGGCACCGATGTTGTACTTAATGAAAACTTTGGCGACGCACGCTAAAAACCCCCAATTATCATATTCTTTTAACCTAAATTAAAAAAACCTGAATTAAAATTTACTATTATGGCACAAGCAAAATCATCTAAGAAATTATTTAATATGGCCTACGGCCTTGGCGCATCCGTTGTTATCTTGGGAGCTCTTTTTAAAATCCTTCACTGGGAATTGGGACCTTTAAACGGTGGATTACTCTTGGCAATCGGTCTTATTACCGAGGCAATTATTTTTGCCATCTCCGCTTTTGAGCCCGTGGATGACGATTTGGATTGGTCACTGGTTTACCCAGAATTGGCCGGTGGCAGTGCCAGAGAAAAACGTCAAGTAGCAGAGGCCCAAGAAACCGAAGGCCTGTTGTCTAAGAAATTGGACGAAATGTTGAAGGAAGCCCGAATCGATTCTGAATTGATGAACAGCTTGAGCACCAGCATCCGTTCCTTTGAAGGTGCCGCCAAAAGCATGGCTCCTACTGCCGAAGCAATGAACTCAACAAAAAAATACAGCGAGGAAATGGCCCTTGCCGCTGCCCAGATGGATTCCTTGAACAGTCTGTACAAAATCCAGATTGAATCTACCAGCCGTCAGGCCGAAGCCAACCAACAAGTGGCCGAAAACGCCGAGCAGTTAAAACAGCAAATGCAGCATTTGGCCTCAAACCTTAGCTCCTTGAACGGAGTCTATGGCGGGATGCTTTCTGCAATGTCTGCCAGAAACTAAGATTGTTTTTCACCTATAATAATTATTAATCTGTAAAATAGAATAAAAATGGCAGGAGGAAAACTATCCCCAAGGCAACGAATGATTAACCTGATGTATTTGGTTTTCATTGCGATGCTTGCTCTTAACATGTCCAAAGAGGTCTTGTCGGCCTTTGGACTACTTAATGAAAAAATATCCGAGGCAAACGTGGCCACCACCCAGCGAAACCAAGCCTTTATGGAAGGTTTGGCGGTAAAGGCGGCCGATGAACCGGCACAATATGCCGCCGTTGAGGCAAAGGCCCGGGAGATCTCTCAGATTTCCGATGAGTTGGATTCTTATATTTCCACTCTTAAATCTGAATCGATGGCCAAGATTAAAGATCCATCCGATTATGAAGTAATGGATAAAGCCGATTTCTTTGACCAGAAATTTTTCCGCGGCGACAAATACACCGAGGAAGGCCAGAGATTCATAAATGAAATGGACGAGTACAGAACCAGCATGATTTCTGTGCTATCAGATCCCGCCTTGGAAAAAGTAGCCGGCATTGATGCCATCAAGGCTTCCATTGAACATAACTTTTCCACTTCAGAAGTAAAGGATCGCAACGGCAAAAACAGAAAATGGCTTAACTACAATTACGAAGGCTTCCCCTTGGTGGCTTCCGTAACAAAATTGACCCAGATTCAAGCCGATATCAAGGCAACCAAAAGTGAGGTGCTTCAAAGAATGCTGGCTGGCCAACAGGCTGCTGCCCTTTCCTTTAGCAATTACTCTACCCTATTGGAAACCTCGAAATCTGCTTACTATTCTGGCGAAACCTTTGATGGTGCCATTGTTTTGGGCCGTACCGACGAAAGCACCAAGCCCAAGCGCGCCGAACTCACCCTGGATGGGCGAAAGCTTGTAGAAGGAACCGACTACACCTTTGAAGGTGGAAAGGTTAAGCTAAATGTAAGTGCCGGCTCGCCCGGTGACCACGTAATAGAAGGAACCCTGTATTACGGTGAAGGAGGAGAGGAAACCCCAGTGGAAGTAAAACGCTCCTTTGCCACCATATCATTGCCTAATTCCGCAGTAATTGCCGCAGATAAGATGAACGTGGTATATCGCGGGGTGGACAACCCAATGACCGTGTCCATTCCAGGAATACCGGATAACAAGGTCAACGCTTCTGCTCCAGGGCTGTCCAAAGTATCGGGCAGCAAATATGTTATGCGTCCCGGTGCGGGAAGAACGGTAACCATAAAAGCAACCGGAACCCTTCCGGATGGTAAGCCTGTGGGCTCTACTTCAGAATTTAGAATTAAAGATATTCCACGTCCTACCGGAACCATCCGTGGGGAAGACGGCGGTGGCGGTCCTGTGCGCATGCAACGGCAAGGCTTGGAAATAGCCAACGTAGGCGCTACCTTAGTTGATTTTGACTTTGACCTGAACCTCAACGTTACCAGTTTTAGCTTTAAGGTTTCCGGACAGCCTACCATTAAGGTGAATGGCAACAAACTGGACAACTCTGCAAAAGCTGCCTTGAGAAGGGCCGGCCGCGGAGAGACGGTACAGATTTTTGATATTAATGCAAACATCTCAGGAAATACAGGATATAAGCTTAAGAAAATTTCTCCTGTATTTGTTGAATTGACAAACTAGAATAATAAACCCTATCGGTATGAATTTGAAATATGTTGTTTTTTGTGTGTTGGGATTGGGAATGGCCACGGCTGCTTCGGCACAAGTGAATATCCTCAATGCCAAGACACCAGAGGAAATAGGTAAAAAGACCGAAGCGCAAATAGCTTATGACAATGATAAACCATTGCCCTACGGCTATACCGATGAGCGCGATGTGCTTTGGTCCAAAACCACTTGGGAAATCATAGACTTGGACGAGAGAGTCAATTTTCCCCTGTACTACCCTATTGACACCAATAACATTGGGCCCAGCAGACGTTCCTTGTACGATGTTTTGGTAAAAAACATCAAAAACGGAAAAATTTCCGATGTTTATGCCGATTCATATTTTACCGAAAAAAGAACCTTGAGCGATCTGGAAGCCTCTTTGGTGTACAGCGACACTACCGATTTGGGAATTGAGCAATACAACGCCGAAGGAACGGTAGATCCGCAGTACGTGCGAAGGTTTACCTTGGACGCCGGCGATATTGAAGAATATCGCATTAGAGGATATTGGTATCTGGACAAGCGCCAGGGAGAGTTGAAATACCGTTTGCTCGGTATTTGTCCTGTGGCCAATGAAGCGCGCTCAAAAGCGTATCCCGACGATGCTATCGACTCTAAAGTGGAATTGTTTTGGGTTTGGTTTCCCGGGGCAAGGGAAGTCTTGCACGAGGCCAAAGCCTTCAACCGCCAAAACACCTCCCAGCCTATTTCGTATGACCACTTGCTGAACTCGCGCCGCTTTAGTGCCGTGATTTACAAGGAAGATAACGTCCAGGGCGACAGAGGTGTAAAAGATTACATCGCAGACAACGCGCTCATGCAATTGTTGGAGTCTGATCGCATAAAAGAACAAATTCGAAATATTGAAATTGACTTGTGGAATTACTAAAATTCCAAGGTTGACGATTAAATATTGGAAATCCTTCAAATCTCTGCGGAAATTTGGAGGATTTTTTTTATAAGAAATCTTTACGGATCCCTTAAAATTCTGAAAAACAGTAAGATGAAAAAAATCGATTATATAATAGTGGGCATGGGAATCGGGGGCTTATGTCTTTCCCAGCAGTTGCGCCTACAAGGCAAAACTTTCGTCACCATAGATTCCGGTATTCCCGGCGCTACCCTAAAATCGGGCGGGGTGTTTAACCCAACGGTGCTAAAACGTTTTACCGCGGCATGGCACGCCTTCGAATTTTTTCCCTTTGCCAAAGCTTTCTACCGTCAATTGGCAGCCGAATTAAACAATGAATTTATATTGGATACCCCTATTCTCAGGGTATTTTCCAGTGTGGAAGAGCAGAATAATTGGAGCGTGGCTTCAGATAAAGTTAATCTGCGGGAATTTCTATCTTCAGAGCAAATTTCCAATTCAAACCATTCCATTATCGCTCCCTTGGGTTTCGGAAAAGTACAGGGCACGGCAAGAATTAATGTGCCGCTATTGTTTGCCTCCTTCCGGGAATTACTACAAAATGAAAACGCATATCGGGAAGAGGAGTTTAACTACGAAATGATAAAACTCGAGGGAGGAAATGTTTATTACAAGGATTTGTGTGCCCCGCACCTCATTTTTTCCGAAGGGCCACAAGCAGTGGACAATCCATTTTTTCCCAAGGAAGCCATCATTCCCAATAAAGGAGAATACCTCCTTATCCATGCTCCCGAGCTTCATCTGGAGGACATGCTGAAAGGTCCGCTATACGTTATTCCCATCGGAAATTCAAATTATAAGGTAGGAGCTACTTACGATCGCTTCCACAGCGACGAAAACCCTACCAAAGCTGCACGGGAAGAGATGGAGAGCAAATTGAAAAAAATGATCAACTGTCCTTTTGAAGTCATTGACCATTCGGCGGGGATTCGGCCTACCACCAAAGACAGAAAACCATTGATTGGAAGCTATGACACCCACCCAGCCATAAGTTTTTTTAACGGATTGGGTTCGCGTGGGTTTTTAATGGCACCAATGCTGGCCAAAATCCTGGTCGATCATTTGGAAATGCAAATTCCCATCCCATCTGAAATGGACATCAATCGCGTCAATACAGCATAAGGCACATCACTTTTTTCCCGCTTCTTTGCGGTACGACATAAAAAAGTTAATCCAAATATTTCGGGAAATGCGGAGAATAAGCGGAAACGTTATTACTAGGGCAAGAATTATCGTTATAAAAGTAATATGCCTATCCAGGCCCATAAAGAAATAGGCAATGACAAATGCCGCTACGGCTATGGCTACTCCCACGGCGTAGCTTACATACATCGCTCCATAAAAAAACGACGGCTCCATTTTAAATTTGGTGCCGCAATGGCTGCAGCGATCGTGCATCTTTAAAACCTTTTTGAGTTTATACGGATTTCCCTCCACATACATTTCACCTTCATGGCAAACCGGACAGGTACCCGTAAAAATGCTGTAGAGTTTGTTCCCTTTAAGTATTTGCATTTGTCTCTTTTTTGGAACCGCAAATTTAAGCATCTTTGCAGTTTAAATCCACATTGCTTTTTTTAGGATGAATAGGGCAAAATATCAGGGATCTGCCTGTAAACTTTAACCCGTTACCGCTAAAAGCGACCTTAAATTTTCTTAAGAATTTTCCAATGATCAACATTCACAATCTTTCCATTTCCTTCCAAGGAGACTATTTGTTTGAAAAAATTACTTTTCAACTCAAACCTGGGGATCGTGTTGGGTTAGTGGGAAAGAACGGCGCGGGGAAATCTACATTGTTGAAAATCATTGCAGGAGAGCAGGAATATGACAGCGGACAGATTGCCACCGACAAGGAAATTTCCATCGGATTTTTGAAGCAGGACATCGATTTTGAAAAAGGCCGAACGGTCTTGCAAGAATCTTATGAAGCCTTTACCGAAATCAAGCAACTGGAAAAAAAACTGGAACACATCAATACCCAACTGGCTGAAAGAACCGACTACGAAAGTGAAAGCTACCACCAACTGATGGTCGATCTCAACGATGTACAGCATCTATACGAAATTCACGGCGGTTACAACTATCAAGGGGAAACCGAACGTATTTTACAAGGCTTGGGGTTTCAACGGGAAGACTTCAACAAACTTACCGAAACTTTTTCGGGAGGATGGCGAATGCGCATTGAACTGGCCAAATTATTGCTGCAGAACAACGATATCCTTCTTCTGGACGAGCCTACCAACCACTTGGATATAGAGTCAATCCTCTGGCTCGAGGATTTCTTAAAGAATTACGCCGGCGCAGTAGTGATTGTCTCTCACGACAAAATGTTTTTGGACAATGTTACCAACCGTACCATTGAGATTTCCCTGGGAAAAATATACGATTTCAACAAACCCTATTCCCAGTATTTGATTCTCCGCAATGAACTCAGGGAGCAGCAACTGGCTTCGCAGAAAAACCAACAGAAACAGATTGAGCAGACAGAGAAGCTTATTGACAAGTTTCGCGCCAAGGCCAGTAAAGCCACCATGGCGCAATCGCTTATCAAGAAACTGGACAAAATAGATCGCATAGAGGTTGACGAGGATGACAAGAGTGTGATGTCTTTGCGATTTCCCGTTTCCGTTATCCCGGGGAAGGTGGTTATTCAGGCCGAAAACATTTCAAAAAGCTACGGCGACAATCAGGTATTAAAAAATGTGGATCTGTGGGTAGAACGCGATGCCAAGATTGCTTTTGTAGGCCAGAACGGACAGGGAAAATCAACCTTGGCCAAAATTATTGTCGGCGAAATAAACCATACGGGAAAACTTCAACTGGGCCATAATGTGCAAATAGGATATTTTGCCCAAAACCAAGCCGACTATCTCGATGGAAGCAAGACCGTACTCGACACCATGATAGACGCAGCCAACGAAAAAAACAGAAGCCGTGTTCGCGATATCTTGGGTTCCTTTCTTTTTAGGGGCGACGAGGTGGAGAAATATGTGCGCGTACTCAGTGGTGGGGAAAGAAACCGTTTGGCATTGGCAAAATTGCTCCTGCAGCCTTTTAACGTCCTGGTGATGGACGAGCCCACCAACCATTTGGACATAAAGTCGAAAAACGTACTTAAGGATGCCTTAAAGAGTTTTGAAGGCACCTTGATATTGGTTTCCCACGACCGCGACTTCCTTCAGGGCTTGACCAACAAAGTGTATGAATTTAAAGACCATCATATAAAAGAATACCTCGGCGATATTGATTTCTTTTTGGAGCAACGCAATATCCAAAATCTTCGCGAAGCGGAAAAACGAACGGTTACCGTTTCCGATGGAAAGGAAAAAAGAAATGCGGGCGAAGAATATGAAATACAGAAAAAACTGAAATCGGTCAACAACAAATTGAGCAACGTAGAAGCTGCCATCGCCTCCTTGGAGAAAGAAATTGCCAATATTGATACCGAGCTGCTCATAAACTATGAGGAAACCATTGCCAAACCACATTTTTTTGACAGATACCAAGAAAAGAAAAAAAAGCTGAAAAAACTGATGGAGGAATGGGAGGTACTACAGGAAACCCTGGAAATGCTTTCCTAAATATATTTTTTTCCCCATTATGGTCCGTTTAAATTGGGACAATCGTCGTAAAAAGAGGATGGTAAGAGTGCGGGAATGCCATAATATGACCCCTCCCCTCATCAATTTGATTCAAACTCAAAATATATAATTTCGTCTGCTCTTTTAAATTTAAAGACTTCATCTGCAGCTCTATATGTTTAAGTCCTTCCTGCCTTCCGAGGAACGCAGGAAGGGTTCTTGGTTTCTGTATCGCCATCTGTCTTGTATTATTCCTCGTACAATACTGTTTTTTCCCAATTTTTAGGGCAAGGCCGTCATCAATCTTCTTAACGACAGTTACTTATAAATTTTCCATATCTTTGAAATAGACCGTTCCTTAGCCGAACGGCCTTGCCATCCTCAGGTATAACCAAAATTTTCTGCACCCTATGGACAACGAAAAAACCTTCAAGTTATGTCTTACAATGGCAGGAGCGGTATCTGCGGGAGCTTATACTGCCGGTGTTCTGGATTATCTTCTGGAAACATTGGAACTGTGGGAGGAGGCCAAGAAAACCAATCGCGTGCGTGGCATTAACCATCCCAATTACGACCATTCAGTCCCCATGCATCAAGTGGAGATAGATGTAATCAGCGGCTCCTCTGCCGGGGGCATCTGTGGATCTTTGGCCTTCCTGGCCTTGAGCGATAAAAAATTCAAGAGTTGTAACCAAGACAATATATCCGGAAAGGATAACATTTTTTATAAGAGCTGGGTCGATATGGGCGACACCCCAGAAAGCACCACGGTAGACAAGTTGCTCAACGGAAGCGATCTCAAGGAATACAAGGAAGTCCGTTCTTTGTTGAACAGTGAGGTGATCGATGCCCTGGCCAATGAGGCTATCTGTAAACGGGAAGAAAAAAAACGTCCGGCCTATGCTTCTGAAAGTCTGGATGTAATCCTCACTACCACGAATTTACGCGGAATAAATTTCCTTATTGATTTTGATGGCAACGGCAATGATTCCTCCAAAGGAACGGTAATAACAAATCACGGGGGATTTTTTCGATATAAGATAAAAAACGACCGGTTTGAGCCGGGAATTCCTTCCAATGACAGTCAACTGTATTATTTGCTCGATCTGCAAAAAGACAGTCACCTGCAATATCTGAAAGAAGCCACCTTAAGTACCGCTGCTTTTCCTATTGGGCTGATGGCCCGCAACATGACCATTTCTTCCGAATATATTAAGCGATATCCTCAATATTTATTTAACAAGGCCCATGGAATACAACCTCTATTGCCGGAAGGTGATTTATACACCTTCACTTCGGTAGACGGAGGGGTCATCAATAACGAACCCTACGGAATAGGGTTAAAGATAATGCGCGAGAAAAATCCCGGGCATATTGAGAAAGATCGTTATGCTGTAATAATGATCGATCCTTTTCCAAATTCAGACCACGACACCCCCAAAACCGGCACCGACATCTTAAACATAGCCGGGGGCCTTTTTAAAGCTTTGCGCAATCAGGTTATGTTTAATCAAGATGGCATTATGGAGGCGTTGAATCTTAGCAATCGCACCAAATTTTTGATTGAACCCATAAGACAGGTGGAGAAGAACGGCATCTGGGGCAGGCCGCCCAGCGACTTGGCATCAGGTCCCTTAGGAGGATTTGCAGGATTTTTGAGCAGGGATTTCCGCCACCACGACTTTCATTTGGGAAGAAAAAATTGCCAGGCTTTTTTACGGCATTATTTTGCCATTCCAATAGAAGATGTGGAAAGACGATTAAGTGTGTCACCTACCGATAAAATGGTAGAACGATTTCAGTTTAACGTGCCTCCAGGCGATTCGCGGGGGAAAAAGTTTTTACCCATCATCCCCGATATGCGCATTATCCGCAATTTCAGCAATCTGGCAAATGTGGATAAATTTGGAGACGATGCCAACATAGGTGAAATTCCCTATCCGAAAATGAACTTTTCCGCCTTTGAAATACGCTATAAGGAAAAGATTAAGGACAGGATAGCGTTATTGGTAAAATATCAAATTAAAAACGGTTTTTTCGCCTTTCTTGCCAATCAGCTTTATGCAAAAAAGGCGGGATATAATTTTGTAAGAAATTCATTGTATAGAGAGTTGGGAAACAACAATCTGTTGCATAAAAAATAAATGCCATGCACGAACATTTTTTTCAATGTCCCCACTGTTGGGAAACTATTTCGGTGCTCTTGGACCCTTCGGTGGGCAGCCAGAAATATATTGAGGATTGCGAAGTGTGCTGCAACCCCTTGGAAATGGAAGTCCGCTTTGAAGCCGGCGAACTGATTGGGTTTACCGCCTCCAGCAGTTAATCTCATTATAGTGTAATACCTTGGTTCACAGAAAAATCAGGTCATACTTTTTTGCAAGGCGCTCTTTATGCTTATCCACAACAAATTAAATACAGATTTGGTTTTATCGCGCGTCACTTCTCCCGAACCTTCACTAAAAACTTCTTCTTTACCCTTACTGTCCTTGGAAACAAAAATATTAACAATGGCAGACAGAAAATGGTTCTTTTTCTTTTCGTCTTTTTGAAGGACGGTGACCTTGAAATCCGAATACCTTATTTTCAGGTCGCATATAGCACCTTCATCATTGCCATCAATGGTAAAATAGGTTTGGGTGGCCTCTCCTTCCAACTTTACACCCATATTTTTTTCGGTAAAAGAATTCATTTCTGCTGCGTTTAACGCTCCCACATCGGCCTTAAAAATAAATTGGTCGCTCTGTTCCTGCACATCAAAATACCAATGGACATTGATGGGGGTGCTTTTCATGAACAGGGCACTGATTTTTATATCGGTTTTTTTCGAATAAGTGTTGCCCACTTGTGCTATATCGGCATTAAGGTTTTTAAATTGAATGTATCCGCTCCTCTGGTCTTCCTGTACTTTTTCCTCATACCTTAAAAATCCATTCTCGATCCTCACGGAATCAACGGATAAGGCAAAGGGCAACTCTCTTAGAGAGCGGCTGTAGAGTGGCTTGATTTTGGTTTGAGGTGGCAGAAGTTTATCGCGATAGATATCTGCAGAAGGCGATTGCAACAGTATCCTTTTGCTCTGGGCAGTAAAAAGCGTATCCTTAAACCCATAAGTAAAATCGTTTATGGACATTGATTTAAGCGAAATATCATAATGATCCCGCTGTTTGTTCCGAACTTTTGACAAAGCCTGCCGGGAATATTTGGTGAAATATCTTACATCATTGAAAAGAATATTCCTATCCCGTATTGAGTATCGTTTTGTCTGAAGCAAGTCATAGTCATTTGCTTGTAAAAAAAGTGTATCGGCTTCCACCGAAAGATTTGAATATTCAAAAGGAATTTTTTGACCAAGCAGGCTGTCATTAACACGAATGTTCGCCGTGTGCAAAACTAGACCTTGGGTAAATAGGCTGACGGAATCTTGGCCCGATTGAAATACGGCAATTTCCGCGTCGGCAATATTAAGACGTTTCACCCAAATGGGCTTGTGAAAATTCAATTTTCCATCGCTCGAATCCTTTTTGGATGACACTCTATTTTTATAATAATGAAGGCGTGGCTGTTCCAATTTTATTTCCCCAATATGCACCCGGTCGTTAATAAGAAAATCCCATTGGCTGATATCTTCCACCGCAAACCTCCTTGCCCGCAATTCTCCATACGGCAACGAGTCGCTTTCTTTTTTTAGCGTGATTACAATATTTGAAAGGGCGATATTCCCGTCGAGAGCGTGTACGGATAAATCGTCATAAGCGGCATGGATATGCGACGGCAATTTATGGGCAAGAATATTCTCAATTTTATGCTTTAATACAATGTTGGCGATAATTGTGGCAATAAGAACCAGAAGGCCCAGCGCGATGGCGGTGTATAGGATTCCCTTAAATAATTTGGTCATAAAACTAAAGGTAGAGAATTAAGCAGGTTGAACGGCAAAAAATAACATTACTTTATAAAATAATCCCACTCCAGTTGTCCACGAGAAAAATCCTTTGTATATTTGCCGTCCATATCGCGGGATAGAGCAGTAGGTAGCTCGTCGGGCTCATAACCCGAAGGTCACAGGTTCGAGTCCTGTTCCCGCTACAAGAAATGCCTCAGTGAAAAACTGGGGCATTTTTTTTTGACACGATAAAAATACTCATAGAGGAAAAAAATTCCCAAGTGCAATTTTAGATAAATCCGGGATTATTTAATTTTAAGGTAAAAATCTAGAACTTGAGCTATTTTACCGTCATAACGTTTATCGTGACACTTGCCGCTGCTTTTGGCTATATCAACGTACGCTTTCTAAAGCTGCCCAATACCATTGGGCTTATGTTTATCACCATTGTCTTTACCCTTGCCGTCTTTGCTCTGCGCTCCATTTATCCCACGCTTTTATATGCCGAAAAATATATTGTTTCCACCATAGATTTTCGCACTATCCTATTGGATATCATGTTGGGCTTTATTCTTTTTGCCGGAGGGCTGCACACCAATTTCAAACAGCTACGGACACAGCGGTGGCCGATATTTGTTTTTGCCACCGGAGGCGTGCTGGTCTCTACCATTCTGGTTGGCTCTTTCCTTTATCTGTTGCTTCAGCTTACTTCTTTAGAGGTTTCCTTGATTCAATGTCTATTGTTCGGGGCCCTGATTTCCCCGACCGATCCTATAGCGGTTTTGGGAATTATGACCAAGGCAGGGGTGCCCAAAAATCTGGAGACCAAGATCGTGGGCGAATCCTTGTTTAACGACGGAGTGGGCATTGTTGTTTTTCTCACCCTTTTCAGAATTGCCAGCTTTGGGCAGGACAAGGTGCAACCCCTTGAAGTACTGAAGATGTTCGGAGCGGAGGTTGTGGGAGGTATTGCGCTGGGTTTATTTCTGGGATATTTGGGCTACTGGCTCTTGAAAACCATAAACGATTACGACGTTGAAGTGATAATTACCCTGGCAATAGTGATGGCCGGAACGAGCGTGGCCCATAAATTAGGCGTGAGCGCCCCTCTTGCCATGGTAACGGCAGGTCTGTTTATGGCAATGATCTTGTAAGGCAAAATGCCATGAGCGAAAGGACGGAAAAGTACGTGGATAAATTTTGGGAGCTGATGCACATTTTGCTCAATACCATTTTGTTTGTACTTATTGGAATGGAAATATTGGTGCTGGAATATCAAACAGATTACCTTGTGGCCGGCCTAATGGCGATTCCCGTGGTCTTGGGGGCGCGATATACCTCCCTCCTTCTGCCGGTAGATTTTTTTAAAAGACGATTGAACTTTGTGCCACATACCGCTTTGATCATGACCTGGGCAGGCTTGAGGGGCGGCATATCCATCGCACTTGCATTAGGTCTTACCCATGCCATGAACCGAGCCCTTTTTGTAGTGGTGACCTATGTAGTTGTTGTCTTTTCCATTTTGGTACAGGGACTTTCGGTGGGAAAACTTATTAAACGCATTGTGCCCAAAGAGGAATTTCAAAATACATGATTGGTTGCCAAACTCCGCAAAAGAAAAGCAAGAGACGAATGGCTAATATCAAAATGTGTGGTTTCAATTAAAATTGAAATTCTCTCCACTTCTCCTGTTATAAGACCGGTACGACATCCAGAAATTGAAGGGAATGAGTGAATAGCCTCTTTTTTGCTGAGTGTGTATTTATAAAGGTCTACATCGATTTTAATAGCCCCAAAGCACCAATTCATTTTGGTTACTGCCATAATTTGGACAAGATGGTACATTGCATTTACGATTACCCCCTATGCTCTCCACGCGGAAAAGATTTTCGCTAAAAAGCTAGACCTCCTCCCCATCCACATTGTTGAAGCCTCTTTACTCTTTTTCCCTCACGAACTTTTTACCCGTAGGCCGCTTAAAATTATAGAAATATCACGGGGTTTAGTAACTTCGCAATTTCGCCTTAAAAAATTTATACCATGAAGCATTTTAATAGCAGCTTTTTCTCCTTACTGTTTCTTTTAGCACTTTCCGCTGTTGGGTTTTCACAAGAAGCCAAGCCAGACAACCAGGTGCTGTTTAGTGATTTTACCTACAGAGCCGGCAATGTATATCGCACCGCCTCGGGAAAGCCGGGACCGGAATACTGGCAAAATTCTGCCGATTATCAATTGGAGGCGTCCTTGGATCCTAAAACCCATACGGTTTCGGGAAAGGTGACTATCCATTATACCAACAACAGTACCGAAACTCTTGATTTTATTTGGCTATACCTGGAACAAAACCGGTTTACCCCCACTTCCCGCGGAACTCTTACCACCCCCGTTCAAGGCAGCCGATACAGTGGCGATGTGGAAGGAGGCTTTAAGCTTAACAATGTTTCTGCAAAAACCAAATTGGGCACGTCTTCCAATTATTTGATCAACGACACACGAATGCAGTTATTCCTGGAAAAACCATTGGCCGCAAAAGGCGGCGAAGTGGAGATAAAAATGGACTTTTCTTTTAAGGTGCCCATTCATGGGATGGATAGAATGGGACGCCTGGAGGTGGAGGATGGCACTATTTACGCCATCGCCCAGTGGTATCCTCGTGTGGCCGTTTTTGACGATGTGGTGGGATGGAATACCGAACCGTATCTGGGAGCGGGAGAGTTTTACTGTGAATACGGCGATTACGATGTAAAAATCACCGCGCCCGCGGACCAAACGGTGGTGTGTTCGGGAGTTTTGCAAAATCCAAAAGAGGTGCTCACCAAAACCCAATTGCAACGGTGGAGCCAGGCGGAAAAAAGCGATAAAACAATTTTCATCATCGCGCCAGAGGAAGTAGGAAAACCCGTGGCCCACGTTAAGAACAATGGCACCCTTACCTGGCATTTTAAAATGAACAACACCCGCGATGTGGCTTGGGCTGCATCCAAAGCCTTTATCTGGGATGCGGCAAAACTCGATCTCCCTAATGCCCAATCGGGATTGGCACAGTCTGTTTATCCCAAAGAAAGTGCTGGTCCCAACGCCTGGGGCCGCTCCACGGAATACACCAAAGCCTCGGTGGAATTTTATTCTCAAACCTATTATCCATATCCTTACCAAAATGCCATCAACGTGGCCGCCAGTGTAGGGGGTATGGAATATCCGGGCGTGAGTTTCTGCTCCTATAGAAGCCGTGGCGGCGATCTGTGGGACGTAACCGATCATGAATTTGGCCATAACTGGTTCCCGATGATCGTGGGCAGTAATGAACGACGATATCCGTGGTTGGACGAGGGCTTTAATACTTTTATCAACCATTACAGCACGGCTAATTTCAACAATGGCGAATATCCTACCTCCGTGGACCAACCGCGAAATCTTGTGAATTACCTTACCTATGAAAACCGAGAAGGAATCGATACCAGTCCCGAAATAGCCAATGCCCGAAACCTAGCCTATACCGCCTATTACAAACCGGCCGCAGGACTCTTTTTGCTTCGGGAATATATTTTGGGGCAGGAGCGTTTTGACAATGCATTTAAAAGCTATATCCGCACATGGGCTTTCAAACATCCACAGCCGAATGACTTTTTTAACCACATGGAAAATGTAGCCGGAGAAGATCTCTCTTACTTCTGGAAAGGCTGGTTCTTTGGCAATGGCAATATCGACTTGGGAATAAGCGGTGTAGAACCGTATAAGGACGGCTTTTTGATCAACGTGGAAAATAAGGGCGAAATCCCCATGCCTATGGAGCTGAAGGTGATATTTGCCGACAATTCCACCCGAGATATCCGGTTGCCGGTAGAAATCTGGCATCGCGGCAACACTTGGCAATACTATTTAAAGAGTGAGAAACAAATTAAACGGGTGGTTTTTGACCCGAACAAGATTATTCCAGACATCAATATGCTAAACGATACCTGGAATCAATAACCAAAGGTTCTAATTTCTGTTTTCAACAATCCCCTTCGGAATTTCTTTGGAAGGGGATTGTTGGTTAAAAACCCATCTGCTACATTTCCCAATCTGTGGGTCGGGAAGAAAAAAGTTCCTCGCAGTTTGTCGATTGTCGCATGGCTTTCACCACAGTTTCCAGTGGTTTGGAAAGCACAATGGGATAATCAATCTCTCCCCATTCAGACCGTATGGGATATGCCAAGCGCTCTTCCCTTGGACTGAATTGAGAATCGATTCCCGGTTTGTTTCCTCGGGGATCCACCCTAAACCATCCATACTTGGGAAGAAAAATGGCGTTAAGCCCATGTAGTGCATGTCCCGACTCCGGAGTCCCCTTCCGCACCACCTTTTGATAACAAAATCCACAGGGAATATTCATTCCGCGCAACAAACTGGCCAACAGGTGCGATTTGGCAAAGCAGATCCCTTCCTTTTTCCGCAGTACTTCCTCTGCATTCACCGCAAAATTGTCGCTTTGGGTGTCAAAATTGTGTGCTATTCCATCTCGGGCCAGCTCAAATGCCATTTTTGCCCGGTCATAATCTGTAGAGGCCCTTGAGGTTATTTTCGCGATTTCCTTTCGAATAAGAGGGGTATTGAATTCTATAACTGGGGGTACCTCCTTCAGGTATTCCGCGATATCCTCGTTTTGAATTTGCAACTCCATTTTTTCGTCATTTTAAAACCCAAACCCTATCAAAAGGTAACAGTCAGTTCCTTTTTCTCTCCATTTCGTTCAATTGTAACAATGGCAGTTTGTCCCTTTTCAAATTTGGAAAGGCTTTTCATATAACTCATCATATCGGTGACGTCATATTCGCCCATTTTTACCACCACGTCTCCTTTTTGCATTCCGGCCCTCTGCGCGGGCTTGTCCTCACTAACCCCGTCAATCCGCATCCCCTTTCCATCAAAGAGGTAATCTGGCACAACTCCCAGGGTCACTTTGAAATCAGGGACCACTTCGCTCTCGTTTTTGGTTTTTTGAAAGAACGGTTTCCCCCTCCTGTCAAGATCCGTGATGATTTGGTAAATAAAGTTTGAAACGGTGCGCATACCTTCAAAATTAACCTTCTCCCAATCATCTGAGGGTTTATGGTAATCTTCATGCTGCCCTGTAAAGAAATGCAAGACCGGAATATTTACCAGATAGAACGATGTATGGTCACTGGGGCCCACTCCGCTTTCCTTTTCCACTATTTTTAAATCTCCCGGATTTTTATTCACTACTTCCTTGAAAATGGGAGAAGTGCCCGTGCCATACACAGCCAATGTCTTTTCGTCGTTAAGCCTTCCCACCATGTCCATATTCAGCATATAAGAAACTTTCCCCAAGTCTATTGTGGGATTTTTGGTGAAATAATTGGACCCCAGCAATCCTTCTTCTTCTCCTGAAAAAGCGATAAACAAATAATTGTTGTTTTTGGGAGCTTCCTTGTCCTGAAGCATTTTGGCAAGGTGAAGCATCATGGCCACTCCGCTGGCATTGTCGTCGGCCCCGTTATGTATTTCGGGCTTTCCCCTGTGCAGGGAGCCCTCGCCGCCCATTCCCAAATGGTCGTAATGCGCGCCTATAATGACCGTATTTTCGGCATGGTTATCCACATAGCCGATAACATTTTCACCCTCCATGGCACTTCCGTCATTTTGGGAAGCAAAAGTTGCCTCCTGATGCGGATTTTTGCTCGCCTTAAAGATAAATTTCTGAAAATAACCATCCTCTCCTTTAGGTTGCAGTTTTAATTGTGAAAACCGTTTGGCAATGTATTGGGCAGCCATTTTCTCGTATTCCGAACCCGTTTTTCTGCCAAAAAGACTGTCATGGGATAGCACCTGCACATCCTCCCGCATGGCGACTTCAGGAATCTTTACCGAACCACAGGATACGCTCAGCGCGATAAGAAAAAATAAAATGATATTTCGCATAAACCTACTTTTGTCCAAAAGTAAAGAAATGCGACAATTTTGACTAATTTTAACCCCCTTTGATAACTTGCAATATTTACATTTTATGAAACTGCTTTATTCTTTATTGATAGTATCCGCACTTTTTTCCTGTAAGGAAAATCCCAAAAAATCTTCTGAAACCCCCTCCTCGGAAGCAACATCGGAAGCTGTGGAGGACTCGCTCATTTTTCCAGGGGAAAAACATTTTAAAAACATTCGCCAGGTAACCTTTGGCGGCGATAACGCCGAAGCCTATTGGAGTTTTGATGACAGCAAACTTGTATTCCAGAGCAACAACGAAGATTGGGGAGTACAGTGCGATCAAATGTTCTTGATGGATTTCAATGATAGCTTTAAAAACAAGAAACCTAAAATGGTGAGCACGGGAAAAGGCAGGACCACCTGCAGTTACTTTCTGCCCGATGGCCAGCACATTCTGTACGCCAGCACTCATTTAAGCGATGAGGACTGTCCTCCTGTGCCTTCGAAAAACAACGGAAAATATGTATGGCCCATCTATGGCGGCTTTGATATTTTTGTTGCAGATCTCGATGGAAATATTGTAAAACAACTCACCGAGGAGCCCGGTTATGATGCCGAGGCCACCGTGTCGCCAAAAGGGGACAAAATTGTCTTCACCTCCATGCGAAGTGGCGATCTGGAACTATACACCATGGATCTGGATGGGGGAAATGTAAAACAAATTACCAGTGAATTGGGTTACGATGGGGGAGCTTTCTTCTCGCCCGACGGCAGCAAATTGATCTTTAGATCTTCAAGACCAAAAACGGCCGCTGAAATAAAGGAATATAAAGATTTATTGGCCCAAGGTTTGGTGCAACCCACAGAAATGGATCTGTACATCTGCAATGCCGATGGCAGCGATCTTCGGCAGTTGACCGATTTGGGCAAAGCGAGCTGGGCGCCCTTTTTCCATCCTTCCGGAAAGAAAATATTGTTTTCCAGCAACTTCGAATCGGAAAGAGGATATCCATTTAATCTTTATTTGATTGATATCGACGGAGAAAATCTTGAACGGGTAACCCACAGCGACACCTTTGATGCCTTTCCCGTTTTTTCAAACAACGGCAAATACCTGGCGTTTTCCTCCAACAGAAACAACGGCGGAACCCGCGACACCAATCTGTTTATAGCCGAATGGCAGGATTGAGGGATTGTGGATTGACCAATGCTGATGGTAGATTGTGATACGCTGTAAACGTAAAATGAATTTTGGACTTCGCCAAATCTTATATAATTCCCTTTTTGTTGGCGGCCTTGTCAGTCCTTTCTTATTGGTTCTTTGCCTACGGTTTGGAGCGCAGTGATTTTTCCAAGTTAATCGCTCTCTACTCAGCACTTTTTCTTTTAGCCTATATTTTAATTGAGAGGTATAGGCTTAATTTTTGGTCTTTGGCATTTTTGGGTATAGCTTTTCGGTTTGTATTTATCGGTGCTATCCCAAATCTCTCGCAGGATTTTTATCGGTTTATATGGGATGGGCGGGTACTTGCCCAGGGGCTGAGTCCGTATTTGTTTACCCCCGATCACGCGGCTTCCAGTGGAATTACAATTGCCCAAGCAGATGAGCTAAAACAAGGAATGGGACCTCTTAGCGCAAGCCACTTCAGCAATTATCCGCCTGTTAATCAATTGTTTTTTGCCATTGCGGCACTCTTGGGCGGGAAAAGCATTTTTGCACCTTTAGTCGTGCTTCGCGCAATGGTTATTCTGGCCGATATCGGTATTCTTTACTTCGGAAAAAAAATATTGGAGCGATTAAACCTTCCCCTTCAAAACATCTTCTGGTACTTTCTGAATCCTTTTATCATTATCGAACTTACCGGAAACCTTCACTTTGAAGGGGTTATGCTTTTCTTTCTTATTTGGGGATTGTTTCTTCTTTTTAAGGGAAATTGGTTGTGGGCAGCGATGTTGATCGGGATTTCCGTCTCTGTAAAATTACTGCCGCTTTTGTTTTTGCCTCTATTTTTTCAATATTTCGTATATAACTTTAAGGCTCCAAGGATCTTCCAAACTTTTGGGATCATGGATAAAAGGCTGCCCGTATTCTATGTGGTGATTATTCTCACAACGTCGATTACGTTTCTCCCGTTTTTGTCTTCGGAATTTATTGAAAACTTTTTGGCGACGATTACACTATGGTTTCAAAATTTCGAATTTAATGCGAGCGTCTATTACCTCATCCGATGGATTGGTTATAAGGCTGTAGGATGGAATATTATTGGTCTCGCTGGCAAAATTCTTCCGGTGGTGGTGCTGCTCTTTGTTGTAGCGCTAGCTTTCTTCAGAAAAAATAGAGGACCACAGCAATTGGTTTCCGCCATGCTTCTTGCGGTTTCGTTTTATTTTTTGCTTTCTACCACTGTGCATCCCTGGTATATAGCCACTCCTCTGCTTCTTTCGGTTTTTACAAAATTCCGGTTCCCTATTGTTTGGAGCTTTGTGGTCATGCTAAGCTATTCGGCCTACGGGAAGAACGGTTTCAACGAAAACCTGTGGTTGGTGGCATTGGAGTACGTAGTGGCTATAGGTTTTATGATTTGGGAGGTTAACAAAATGGATCCGCAAAAAAACAACCGAACCAAAGGTAATTCTTTAGGCTTTGGCACATCAATTTCCTCTCAAAGAGAATAGAATTTTCTAAATTTTTAACCCATACCCTTAATTTCCAGAAAGAAGAATGCAGTGGCCCAATTTATCTTGAATTGTAAAATACATACAACAAATAAATTTGGAATACCGAAAGAAAAGGTGTAAATTTATACTCAATAAAGTATAATTTTATACCAAAATGGCAAAATCGTATAATATCCCGGGAAGTAAAAAGTTCATCAAGGAAGCACCCACCTCTTATTTTGATGGAAATGCTGCCGTTCCCTTGGTGGAGCTTACGTCCTATCAAAAAATGACCATTGTCCGCGATGGCATTTCCAAAGCCTACTTAACCTGTCTAAAGGAAGAAACCTCCCTAGATTATGAGGCCTTGGCCCAAGCCTTATCCGTAACACGCTCTACTCTTATCAATAAGAAAAGCGATCAAAAATTCAGTGATCACGTCAGCGAGCGAATTATCGCCGTTGCCGAAATATACTCTTTTGGGTATGAGGTTTTTGAAAGCAAAGACCACTTTAACAAATGGATGTTTGCCCCCAATCAAGCCCTGGGAGGTGCTGCTCCCTTTGATTTTATGGACAATCAGTTTGGCCGGGAGGAAATTAAAAATCTCATAGGCCGAATTGAGCACGGAGTTTTCTCATAATCCATGATGTTGGTCTATCGCCTCACCAAAACCCAATACGCGGACGATCTTAGTGGAACGGGAGCCAAACTTTTTGGCGGCCGATGGAACCACATAGACACCCCGTGCATTTACACCGCCGAAAGTAGGGCTTTGGCCGTATTAGAATATTCCGTCAATGCGAATATCGATTTTATCCCACGCGCACTAAGTCTATGTATCTTTGAAGTGGACACGGACCAAATATACACAGTGGAGGAACCACAGCTTCCCGGCAATTGGCACGAGACCCCGGCTCCGCGCTCCACAAAGGATTTCGGAACTCGATTGCTTCAGCAAAATCATCCCGTAATCAAGATACCCTCCCTTATAATTCCGCAAGAGTATAACTACATATTAAATCCTCTTGCGGCTCCCCACACTTTTAGATTGCTGGAAAAAAAGGATTTTGTCTTTGATTTGCGGATCAAGATGGACACACAGTAGCTTAGTCTTCGGGAAAGACTATTTTTTCTTTACTCTTTCCAGCCTATACACGTCGTTCCGCCTATCCTTAAGATTTTTAACCGCTCCATAGGAATGCAATTCGCGCAATAAATCTATATCGACATCGGCAACGAGGATCATTTCGGTATTGGGCGTGGCCTCGGCCTTTATGCCATTGCTGGGAAAGGCAAAGTCGCAAGGCGTGAATACCGCCGATTGTGCATATTGGATATCCATATTCGAAACTTTTGGCAAGTTGCCCACACTGCCCGCAATGGCCACATAGCATTCGTTTTCCACTGCCCGGGCCTGCGCACACAAGCGCACTCTGGAATAGGCATTCTGCGTATCGGTCAAAAATGGCACAAATAAAATATCCATTCCATCATCGGCAAGGATTCGCGGCAGTTCAGGAAACTCCACATCGTAACACACCAAGATTCCTATTCTTCCGCTATCGGTGTCAAACACCTTAAACCCGCTGCCGTTGCTCATCCCCCAAACACGTTCTTCGTCTGGAGTAACGTGTATTTTTTCAAAGCGCTCCACACTGCCGTCGCGGCGACACAAATACCCTACATTAAACAACTTTCCACGGACCATTTCGGGCATACTTCCGGTAATGATATTGATATTATACGAAATAGCTAACTGCGATAGTCTTTCCTTGACCTCTTTGGTATGCGACGCCAGTTCGCGAATGGCTTCCGGCTCGCTCATGTGGTTGTAATCGGCCATCAAGGGAGCATTAAAGAATTCCGGAAAAACGGCAAAATCACATCGATATCCAGCTACACTATCGATAAAATACTCCGCTTGATCCATAAGGTCTTCCATTCCGGCATAATTCCGCATCTGCCATTGGATCAGTCCCAAGCGAACGATACTTTTGGTGGTCTGGGGGGTGGGATCTTCTTCCTCTTCCTCGTAATAAATATTATCCCACTCCATGAGCACCGCAAATTCTCCCGAAGCTTTGTCGCCCTCCAAATAACCTTTTAAAACCCGTACCGGATGAAAATCGTTGGACATTTGGAAGTCGAGTACGGGATCCTCAATTTCCCTGCGTCGCACTCGGGTAATGTACTGTTTCGGTGTCAAGGTGTCGGCATGGAGATGGTAGTTCGGCATTCGACCCCCGAAGACAATACTCTTGAGATTCAAACTTTCGCAGAGCTCCTTCCTATAGTCATAAAGCCTTCTCCCCAAACGGAGTCCACGATAGTCCGGTCTGATAAAAACATCTATTCCGTAGAGCACATCTCCCTCGGGATTGTGGATGCCAAATTCGGGATCCCCGGCAATATCCTGATAGGTGTGGTTAATTCCCAATTTCTTAAAATCGACAATCACAGAAAGGGCACATCCCGCAATTTCGCCATCGGCCATAATCACAACCTGCCCCTCAGGGAATTTCTCAATAAGATTTCCTATTTCTTCCAGCTTCCAATAGCTGTTGGGCATTCCCCCATAAGCTTGCAGAGTGGCCTTTTTTAGAGCTTCGTAATCTTCAATAGTAAGATACTTCAGTTCAACATTATCAATTTTTTTCGGCTCCATAGCTTCTTATTTTCTTTTAAAACATTCTGTTGTCAAACGGAAAATCCGCAACACTTACAACTTTAATCAAATTCATTTCAAGATGAAGGGGATTTATGAGAAAATTATAATCTCCCTTTACCACTGCCGATGGCACTTTTAAAACACAGTACTCTCCAGTCTTGGTAAAATTATCTCCTATTAGTCTGGTTTGCTCGGTGTGTGGGAAGATATTCCAATCTGCTTCCAAGGCGGAAACAGTAATTTCACCTATTTCAATGGTATGGCGAATCTCTATTTCCAACATCACATACCCTATTGGAATAAGATCCATAGGAAGATGCACCAAAACCTCAGCCATGGCCAAAGCCCGACTCGAAGCGGTATATACCACCTTCACCCCCTTTGAATTCCAGCGGTATCCGTATAAAGAAGCCCCAAATCCACTTAAATCCTCTGCTGCATATTTTCCTTTCGCAAGCCGATAGACTATCATGCAAAAATACCGTGTTCAATGGCATTCAGTTCGGCCATGACCAACTCTTTGCCATAGGAATCTGAAATAAGCTCTGCGGGAGTGTAATGGTTAAGGGCAAAAGAAGATCGATTTAGCCATTTTTGAAATTTTTCAAATGACCCAAATACCTCAATACCATATTGCGTTACTTCAGCAATCTCCAGGATTTTTTCGGAATGGATAGATTTAAAATGAAAACCTTGCTCCTCCCGATAGCGCTGAAGACTTTTTAGCGAAATATCGAGAAAGCCAGCCCAATCTGAATCTGCAAAAGGAGCAAACGATTTAATTTGATGAAAAATGGCATAAGGCAAGCCCTTTTTAATGGCTTTTATAAGAAGCAATTTATCTTTGAAGAAATCCAGGAAAGATAGCGTAATATCCGTCTTTCCTAGAGAACTTGCGTAAAGGCTCAAGGGTTCATTTATTTGGGAGAGGGTATCGTTGTCTATTTCATATTCCATGGCGGCCTAAATTTCACCCTAAGATACGACTTTTGTCTATTATTTAAAAACTTTTGTCTTATTTTTTACATATCCAGCAGATAGGCAAAAATCAAGGGAGCTACGATGGTGGCATCGCTCTCTATGATAAATTTGGGAGTATCGATGTCCAGTTTCCCCCAAGTTATCTTTTCGTTCGGCACCGCTCCCGAATAGCTACCAAAGCTTGTAGTGGAATCGCTAATTTGGCAGAAATAGCTCCAGAAAGGCGTGTCGGTACGCTCCATGTCCTGATACAGCATAGGCACTACACAAATAGGGAAATCCCCGGAAATCCCTCCCCCGATTTGAAAAAATCCAATCCCGTTTTTCGAGTTCTCGGTGTACCAATCGGCCAAAAAGGTCATGTATTCTATTCCGCTTTTCATAGTTGAGGCAGACAATTCGCCTTTAAGGACATAGCTGGCAAAGATGTTTCCCATAGTGCTGTCCTCCCATCCCGGGCAGACAATAGGAAGGTTCTTTTCGGCCGCAGCATACATCCAAGAATCCTTTAAATCAATTTCATAATGCTCCTCCATTACACCGCTCAGCAGCAGTTTGTACATATATTCATGCGGAAGATGTCGTTCGCCTTTGGCCTCCGCATCTTTCCAAATCTTTACAATGTGTTTTTGGATTCTCCTAAAGGCTTCCTCCTCGGGAATGCAGGTATCGGTAACCCTATTGAGGCCTTTTTCAAGCAAATTCCATTCGTCCTGAGGTGTAAGATCACGATAGTTGGGCACCCTTTTGTAATGGCTATGGGCCACAAGATTCATGATGTCTTCCTCAAGGTTGGCTCCCGTGCATGAAATAATGTGCACCATATCTTGGCGTATCATTTCGGCAAAGATTTTTCCCAGTTCGGCCGTACTCATGGCTCCCGCCAAGGAGACCAACATTTTGGAACCGTTTTTTAACTGGTTTTCATATTCTTTGGCGGCATCTACCAATGTAGCCGCATTAAAGTGTAGGTAATATTTTTCAATAAACTGGGATATCGCCCCTTTGTTAGTAGTCATCTTCTTCGTTGTTAAATTTGCTACCCATGTTGCGGGTAGAGGTATCGTTAAAATTGCTTTCGTATTCGTCGTCTTCTTCCGTATCGGAAAATTTATAGCTCAACATTTTATAGTAAAGTTTGGCCGCAAGAAAATCGGATGCGCGTTCATCCTCATTGGGGCAAAGTTCCACTATGTCAAAACCTACCACATTCTTTTCTTCAAAAACCTGTTTGAGAAAATCCAGTGTTTCATACCAAAACAAGCCCCCTGGTTCTGGAGTTCCCGTGGAAGGCAGGATAGAGGGGTCCAAGGCATCTAAATCAAAGGTGATAAACACATTTTCTCCCAAGGCTTCAATCACTTTGTCCATCCAGTATTCATCCTTGGCCATGTCATGGGCAAAAAACACTTTTTCCTCGTCCATCACGGTAGTTTCCGCCACATCCATGCTGCGAATTCCCACCTGTACCAAATTTGTGTTTTGGCTCGCTTCGTAAACGGCACAGGCATGATTGCATTTGGTCCCTTCATATTCCTTTCTCAAATCGGCATGGGCATCTATATGAAGGACGGTGAGATTGTCAAAACACTCGTTAAAGGCTCTGATGGAACCAATGGAGATACTGTGCTCACCTCCAAAAAGAGTAACAAATTTGTTTCTTTTTATAAAATCTTTGGTGGTTTTATGCACAGCGGAAACCATGGCCTCCGGAGAGCTATTCTCCGTGATGGCATCGGCAAGATAGATTCCTTGCTTATATACCTCGGTTTGGGTTTCAATATCGTATAGCTCCATATTTTCCGAAGCCTCCAAAAATGCACTGGGGCCTTTGTCGGCACCCTTTTGCCATGTACTGGTTCCGTCGTAGGGAACCGGGATCAATACAATTTTCGATGTTTCCAGGGCCGCATATTTTTGCGGGATTCCTGCATACGTTTTAGTGCTCATAACCTAAAATGTTTAACAATTGCTCACTGGTTTGTTGTTCTGAAAAAAGTTTGGTTGTAATATTATTGTTTTCGTCGCGATCGATCAAAATGTGTTTTGGCGCCGGAATCAAGCAGTGCTGCAGACCTCCAAAACCACCGATAGTTTCTTGATAGGCACCTGTGTTGAAAAAACCAATATACAAAGGCTTGTCCTTTTTGAATTTTGGCAAATAGATGGCCGCCATGTTTTGTTCGCTGTTGTAATAGTCGTCGCTGTCGCAGGTAAGCCCTCCCAAAAGCACGCGTTCATATTCGTCGTTCCAGCGGTTTAAGGGCAACATAATAAATCGTTTGCTAATGGCCCAGGTATCGGGAAGTGTAGTGATAAAGGAAGAGTTTATCATATTCCACTTTTCCCGGTCATTCTGTTGCTTTTGATACAAAATTTCATAGATGGCACCGCCGCTCTCCCCTACTGTAAAGCTTCCGAATTCGGTAAAAATATGGGGTACCGGCACATCGGCCTCGGCACAGGTAATATTTATCTGGTTCAATATTTCATAAACCATATACTGATAGTCATATTCAAAATGAAGGGAATTTTTTATGGGAAACCCACCGCCGATATTCAAACTGTCCAAAGAAGGACAAATCTTTTTAAGCCTCACGTAAACCTTAAGACACTTTACCAATTCGTTCCAATAATACGCCGTGTCGCGAATCCCGGTATTGATAAAGAAATGGAGCATTTTAAGATCTACCCGATCATTGTTCTTTATCTGATCTTCGTAAAAGGGAATGATATTCTTATATCCTATTCCCAAACGGGAAGTGTAAAACTCAAATTTTGGTTCTTCCTCAGAGGCAATTCGAATGCCCACATTGAAGTGGTTTTCTATGCTGTCTGAGAGGAGGTCTATCTCTTCGTAATTATCGATAATGGGAATACAATTGTCATGCCCGTTGTTGATAAGCCGGGCGATATTCTCAATGTACCGCTCCCTCTTAAACCCGTTGCAGATTACATAGGTTTTGTCCGTAATCTTGCCCGATTCCTTGAGCCTCTCCACAATGTCGATATCAAATGCCGAAGAGGTTTCTATATGAATGTCGTTTTTCAAAGCCTCATCCAGCACATGCTTAAAATGCGAGGATTTCGTGCAATAACAATAATTGTAAGACCCCTTGTAATTGTTCTTTTCAATGGCTACGGCAAACCACTCCTTGGCCCGATTGATATTTTCGGAAATCTTGGGAAGATAGGTGAACTTCAGGGGAGCCCCATACTTCTCTACCAGCCCCATCAAGTCGATTCCATGAAACTCCAGTCCATTCTCCCCCAAACGAAATTCTTCTTGTGGAAAATAATACGTTTGGTCAATTAGATCAATATATTTAGTATTCATTGTGTTGTTGTTGAATCTGAAAAATAAAAATCAATGGTCATATTTACCCTCGAAAAGTTGGGAATAACAAAAAATTAACTTGAAATGCTGATATCAAGGGCGGGAATTGTTAGAATGAAACGTGTGCGGACACAATGGGTCCAGAGTTATTATAAGCGTTAACGTGCACTGCCATATTACCTTTTGTAGTCATGCAATTTTGCTGCATGAGAATAAATATACAATTTTCAAATTGTTCAATTACAAATTTGGGGAAAAATATCAGATTGGTCGCGTAGTCCAAAAAATATACTCTCTTACATCATCTTGAACAGATTTAGCTCCCGTTCCGTGAGCAATCTGTATCGGCCACGGGGCAGGTCCTTTTTTGAAAGAGGCCCCAGTGTAACACAATCTACCCGCACCACGTCGTAATCAAAATGTTCAAAGATAGTGCGAATAACACTATTGCCAGTATGCTTGATTTTTAGACCTATTTCGCTTTTGGGCGCGTTATCGACATAACTCACCTCCTCCACCTGAATTTCCCTGCCGTCAATGGTCAATCCCTGCTGAATCTTTTTTAGGTGTTCCAGTTTTAGATTCTTGTCCAGTTCTACATGAAACAATCTGGAGATTCCCTTTTTTGAGAATTTCTGCACGAATTCCTCATCATTGGTAAATAAAAGAAGCCCGGTAGCATTTCGCCCCAACCTTCCAAAAGGCCTGATTTTGGCCGTGGTGGCGTTGGCCACCAAATCCATTACGGTCATTCCCTTTTCATTGCTTTCCGTGGTGGCAAATCCTTTGGGCTTGTTGAGAAGAACATAGGTGTTCGGCTCCGGATTGATCCTTCGTCCGTCAAAGCGCACATCATCAGACAGTTGAACACGGTAACCCATTTCGTTGACAATCTTTCCATTTACGGTTACCAGCCCCGTCGCAATGTAAGTGTCTGCCTCCCGCCGAGAGCAAATGCCGCTGTTGGCAATGTATTTGTTAAGGCGTATGCCTTCTGCGGGATTTCTTTTTGGCGTGGGGGGCTTGGGGCCTTCCCTACGGCCAATTTCCTTTCCGGTCTTGTCGAATTTAAGCTTGGGTTTATCGGCAGGATCCTGTTGACGCCCGGTTTTCTTGCTATTCCTATCCGATTTCAATGGAGCGTTTCCCCGAGCCATACTCTTCTTCCGCGCATTTTTACCTGGCTTTTTAGGAGCCCTCCCTCTGTCGTAATTGTCTTGATCGCTCATTTATAATTTTTTGCAAATGTAGTGAATGTGAATAATCTACCGCACTGCTAAAATAAATAACATTAACCGAAAAATTTCCCTGTTCCGGCATGAGAAGAATAAAGCGGCAATTCTCCCATTCAATTTGCAAACCGGTTAATTTTCATATTTTTGGCGGTTCAACTAACTTTTAAATTATACCAAACAATTATGAAGACAATCAAACTTTTGCTTTTAAGTGTATTTATCATCTCCTTCTCTTCCTGCTCCAAAGACGATGACGGAGGAGGAAGCTTTGAAATAGTGGGCAACTGGAGAATGACGGAAGGAGCCGTGGAAGGCGGATCTATCATGCTGGACCTGGGAGGAATGCCGATTCCCGTGGAAGTTTCGGGAACGTTCATCGACCTGGACGACCAAAACAAATTGACTATCAAGGAAGACAATACCTTTACCTCCATTACCGGTAACATCGCCATTGAACTACACATGAACGTTATGGGAACAGTTCAAACCGAAACTTTTGAGGCCAGCGACATCTTTGGGGAAGGCACTTGGGAAAGAACGGGCAACACCTTGAATATTACAAACGACAACGGTACAACCATACCTTATACCATTGTTTCGCTTACCGAAAGCAACCTGGAATTAAAAGCAAATGTAAGCGAGATGGATGCCGGTACGGGCTCAAATCCAATGTTGGAAAGTTTGGATATCAACGTACGCATGAAATTTGTTCGACTATAAGAAAATCCCATTCTTATTTTGAACTTCCTTAATTCCGGGAAGAGATATACCCCCAAAGACCTTCTTTGAAGTATTTCTTCCCGGTTTATTTATTTCTGTTACGAGGAAATCTGCCCAAGCACTTGTAAATAATCCTTTCTGCTCGAGACAAAATCCATTCCGGAAATATCGATAATTTTACTCTTCCCCTTAGGTCTGTTTTTGATAAAATCCAGGTATCCCCTATTCAGATTTTGTAGGTATTCCGGCTTTATACTGCGCTCATATTCACGACCGCGTTTGTTTATGTTTTGGAGGAGCCGTTCGGTATTTTGGTACAGATAGACGTAAAGATCGGGCTGTGGCAGAGACCGGTGTACAATTTGAAACATTTTTCTATATAGCTCGTACTCCTCTTCCGAAAGGGTAATCCCCGCAAAGATAAGCGACTTGTTCACGTCGTAATCGGCAATTACCCTATCGGTGAACAAATCGTATTGGGCTATATCATCCATAAGTTGCTGATAGCGATCGGCGAGAAAAGACATTTCCAAGGGAAAGGCATATCGGACAGTATCCTCGTAAAATTTCGGCAGAAACGGATTGTCCTTAAACCGTTCCAAGATCAGCTTCGCGTTAAAATCAGAGGCCATCATGGATGCCAGACTGGTTTTTCCCGCACCGATATTTCCCTCTATGGCGATATAGTTAAACCTTAAAAGGTTGAATTGCTCTGTGGGGTTGACCAACTCTTTTTCCAGCCGATGGATCTCACTCTTGTCGGTAGTATCCTCAAGCAATTGTGCAGGGTTCTTTTTCAGTTGCGGATGTTTCCAATAAGGATGGATATCCAAAAGGGGCTGCAGCACAAACTTTCTTAAATGCATGCGCGGATGGGGAAGGGATAGATCTTCGTCCTCAACGACAAAATCGTTATAGGAAAGCATGTCGATGTCGATAACGCGTGAAGTATAACCGTTTGAATTTTTACGGATTCTTCCCAAGCGATTTTCAAGGCCCATTATTGTCGAGAGAACCTGGGAATGGCTAAGTGACGTTCGGAGCCAAATAACACAATTTAAAAAGTTCGCCCCGTCAAATCCCAAAGCGGGGGTTTCGTAGATGGGAGAAATTGCCTTAATGGCACCTATTTCCTCAAATAGCAGGTCCACTGCCTTCTGCAGATTATCAAATCGATTGCCTAAATTGCTTCCCAAAGCCAGGAATAGGTTGTTCAACTCGCTGTGTTCCACCCTCATCTCAAACTATTCATTATAAAATTCCGTAATTCCAAAATCGGTTCATGACAGGTGTAAAACTAAAGGAAAACCCGAAGTTGAAAAGCAAAAGAGGATGTCGTTTTTCAACAATTTGCCTCTCGGCGGTGCTGTGCGGAAAGCAATAAAGTATTTTACCTGCGGAGGTGCATTCGTTTAATTTGCTATTAGGAAGATAATCTGTGGTGGTGCGGCTCACTGCACGGAAAGAGAAACCAGAAACCCTTCATTGGCCCTGACATTAAAGACAGTGTCGTCATCAAATATGAGATATTGCCCCTTTATTCCTTTTAAAATCCCTTCAAAATAGGGATTTTTCACCATATTTAGCGACTTGGGATTTAGCGGATAGCGCAGCACGGGAAATTCCAAATTGGTTTCGTTGTTGTTTTCCAGAAAGTATTCCAGCGCTTCCGCAGGAATAAACTTTTTAAGCGAGTTACGCCAATCGACTAGGTTTTCATCGACAATTTCATTTTTCAACATGGTACGCCAATTGGTTTTGTCGCTAATGTGTTCTTTAAGGGCAACTTCGGTGATGCCGGCCAGGTATCTATTGGGCACTTCTATAATTTCTATTGCTTCGTGCGCCCCTTGATCTATCCACCGGGTGGGCACTTGGCTTTTTCGGGTAACCCCAACTTTTATGCTGCTGCTATTGGCCAGATATACCACATGCGGCTGCAACTGAACCTTTTTTTCATATTCCAGGTCGCGATCCTCGATATCCAAATGTGCCTTGCTCAGTTCCGGATTTATTATCCAATCGGCCGTTTGGGGAAGCTGAAAAAAACAATCGTAGCAATAGCCCTGTCTGTAAATTTTTTTCTGGAGATTACAGTGTAGACATCGATAACCCAGAAAATTCAATTTCACTTTTCTGTCCAGCAACTGGTTTACATGCAAAAAATCGTTTTCGAAAATGAGGTAATACTGAATGGGAGCACCCATTTCGGCTGTCATTTTTCTTAATACACCTGAATATTCCATTTGCCTGTTCTAATTTTACAATGTAAAGATGCGGTTTTTTCCCGCGGGAGATTGAAATTCAAAATTATCAAAACCGATGGAGGTAGAGGGTTCGATTAATATAAAATCCTTAATTTTATACCATAAAGATACCGGAAATATATGCCAATCCCCATTGTAAATTCTATTGCTTCATGGTTTCTGAAAAAGCGTTTCCACCAGATAGACCTATTTTTAAAGTATCCTATTGAAGTACAGGAAGAACTGCTGTTCAACTTAATCTTAAAAGCAAAAAATACAGAGATTGGGCAGCAATACGGTTTTGGTTCCATCAAGACCTATAGGGAATTTGCCGAACGCGTTCCCATTACCACCTATGAGGAAATGGAAGATCAGATAGAACGCGCCCGCAGGGGCGAAAGCAATATCTTTTGGCCCACCCCTATTAAATGGTTTGCCAAATCCAGTGGCACCACCAATTCCAAAAGCAAATTTATCCCCGTGACCAGCGATTCTTTGGCCGACTGCCACTATGCCGCCAGCAAAGATTTGTTGTGTATGTATTTAAACAATAACCCCAACGCCAATTTATTCTTGGGAAAAAGTTTACGGCTTGGAGGCAGCAAACAGCTATATCAGGAAAACGGCACTGTCTTTGGCGATCTGTCTGCAATCTTAATTGACAATATGCCTTTTTGGGCCGAATACAGCAGCACCCCCAGCAACGAAATTTCGCTTATGGGCGATTGGGAAACGAAAATCCAGGCCATAGTCAACGAGACCTTAAAGGAAAACGTAACCAGTCTGGCCGGAGTCCCTTCGTGGATGCTGGTCTTGCTCAATACCGTAGTCGATACGGCGGGAAAAAATAATTTATTTGAAGTGTGGCCCAACCTTGAAGTCTATTTCCACGGAGGAGTAAACTTTGATCCGTATATAGATCAATATAACAAGCTTTTGCCACGAAGCGATTTCAGATATTATGAAATTTACAATGCTTCGGAAGGTTTCTTTGCCATTCAGGATCGCAATGACAATAAAGAACTATTGCTTATGCTGGATTACGGAATATTCTACGAGTTTATTTCCATGGACACTTATGGCACTGCTGAAGAAAAAGTAATTCCCCTGCGAGAAGTGGAGGAAGGGGTAAACTATGCCGTAATAATAACCACAAATGCCGGGCTATGGCGTTACAAAATTGGCGACACGGTGCGCTTCACCTCCATTGATCCCTATAGAATAAAGGTTACAGGCCGAACCAAACACCATATAAATGTGTTTGGGGAGGAGCTCATTATTGAAAATGCCGAAACTGCCTTGCGAAAAGCCACCCAATTGACCAATGCCGAAATCGTGGATTACACCGTAGCCCCCATTTTTATGGAGGGACGAGAAAAAGGAGCCCATGAGTGGATAATTGAATTTAAATCGCCGCCCAAAGATCTGGATACCTTTGTGAAACTGTTGGACACCGCCCTGCAGGAAGTCAACAGCGATTATGAAGCAAAACGCTTTAACAACACCACGCTCAATGCCCCGAAAATCCATCATGGCCGTCACCGTCTATTTTACGACTGGTTGAAGGAAAAGAACAAATTGGGGGGACAGCACAAAGTTCCCCGACTGTCCAATACCCGAACCTTTTTGGAAGAATTGCTCGCCCTGAACGACTGAATTTCATAAAAATCTTACAAAACAAGGCTTGTAATCTGCTTTTTTATGCGGAAAATAACGTCTTCTGGCGATGAATTCGGCATTTTATCGAATTATATGTCATTCAACGAATTTTCGTGGCCTTTGGCTAAATTTTTTGTCCCTGCCTTTCGCCGCAACTACCTTTGAATCATCAAACAACCAATTGATTTTTCACAATGAAACGCACCTTTATTATTCTTGCAGCCTTAGTCTTCACCCTATTTCTTTCCTCCTGTGCCACCACCCAAAATGCAGAAAACAACAAGGAAATTGCAGGCTATAATTTAAAGAGCAAAAAAGAGCGGATGCAAAATAAAATAATCAACAATAAGAACAAGACCATGCTAGCCTGTCAATAGGCATTGGAAATATTTAAAACCACTATTGTCCGGGGAAAAGCCTTATTGATAATAAGGAAGGCCATATTGAAATAACCTACCAAAAACCTTATCATCCTCGTTTTGGCCGCGACCGCTAAATTGAAACCGGACAACAACAATTTAAAACAAAAAACCTCAGCGCGGTGCCGAGGTTTTTTTGATTTAAAAATATCAGAATATTACGAAACTGCTTTCAGTTTACTTATCGTGGATTTGTTGAGTTTTTCCTCGGCATATTCCTTGGTTACCTCCAAATGCTTTTCATCTGCTCCTGGCATTTCATACATGGCATCGGTAAGCACTGCCTCACAAAGCGATCGCAAGCCTCGGGCTCCCAATTTGTATTCTATCGCCTGCTCTACTATAAAGTCCAACGCTTCCTCTTGAATAGAGAAATCTATCCCATCCATTTCAAAGAGCTTTACATATTGCTTGATAATGGCATTCTTGGGCTGGGTAAGGATTGCGCGCAGGGTTTCCTTGTCCAAAGGATTCATATAGGTGAGCACGGGCAGTCTTCCTATAATCTCGGGAATCAAGCCGAAATCCTTCAGGTCTTTCGGAATGATGTATCGCAGCATATTTTCACGACCCATCTTATTTTCCTTTACACTGGCCGTAAACCCAACCGCCTGCATATTTAAACGCTTTGAAATATGGCGTTCAATGCCATCGAAGGCACCCCCGGCTATAAAGAGAATGTTTTCGGTATTGACCTCAATGAATTTTTGGTCGGGATGCTTACGTCCTCCCTTGGGCGGCACATTTACCGTTGTCCCTTCCAACAGTTTCAGCAAGGCCTGCTGCACACCTTCCCCACTCACATCGCGAGTAATGGAAGGATTGTCGCTCTTTCTGGCAATCTTATCGATCTCATCGATAAAAACAATTCCGTTTTCCGCCTTCTCCAGGTTATAATCGGCGGCTTGCAACAGCCTGGTTAGAATACTTTCCACATCTTCGCCCACGTAACCTGCCTCTGTCAAGACAGTGGCATCTACAATAGCCAGTGGAACATTGAGCATTTTGGCAATGGTTTTGGCGATAAGGGTTTTTCCCGTTCCGGTTTGCCCTACAATGATGATATTGCTCTTTTGGATTTCAATATCGTCATCGCTCTTAGGCTGCAACAATCTTTTGTAATGATTGTACACGGCAACAGACATTACCTTCTTGGTGTGTTCCTGGCCAATGACATAGTCATCCAAAAACGCTTTTATCACCTTGGGCTTTTTTAGCATCAGGTCTGAGGAGAGTTCAGAGTTGCCCGCATGATGGGCCTCTTCCACTACAATTCCATGGGCTTGTTCAATGCACCGATCGCAAATATGGGCATCCAAACCTGCGATGAGCAGATTTGTTTCCGCCTTTTTTCGGCCGCAAAATGAACATTCCAAATCTTCTTTCGACATATCTTCCTTTTTCTGGATTACAATTTAGCTTCGGGTGAGGATTTCATCGATCATGCCATATTCAAGGGCTTTGTCCGCCTTCATCCAATAATCGCGATCGCTGTCCTCATAAACCTTTTCATACGTTTGCCCAGTATGCTTGGCAATGATTTTATAGAGTTCTTCTTTTAGGGAAATAATTTCCCGAGCGGTAATTTCAATATCGCTTGCCTGACCCTGGGCACCGCCCAAGGGCTGATGGATCATCACCCGCGAGTGGGTCAAGCCGCTGCGTTTTCCCTTTTCCCCGGCACATAGCAATACTGCTGCCATGGAGGCTGCCATTCCCGTACAGATGGTGGCCACATCGGGCTTTATAAACTGCATGGTGTCGTAAATGCCGAGGCCGGCATAAACACTTCCCCCGGGCGAATTGATATAAATCTGAATGTCGCGGGAGGCATCGGTACTGGCCAGAAACAGCAATTGCGCCTGGACAATATTGGCCACCTGATCGTTAATCCCAGTGCCCAGAAAGATTATCCGGTCCATCATCAACCGGGAAAACACGTCCATGGCCACGGCATTCATCTGTCGCTCCTCAATAATGTTAGGAGTGAGATTGGTGGGGTACATGCTATGGATGATCTTGTCGTAATACATAGGATTTACCCCCTGATCTTTTACGGCAAAGTCTCTAAATTCGTTTGTATAGTCCATAAATTTTTTTTCGTTGTTTTAAATTTTGAGAGTCACTTGGAGAACCTCTGGCAGATTTGAAAAATTATCCGAATGAAAAAGGCGTTAAATCAAAATAATTCAACGCCTAAAGATAACTATTTCTTTGCGGAATTACGCGTAGGCTTTTTTAATGAATTCGTCATACGTGACTTCCTCTGTTTTCAATTTTGCATTCTTTTTAAAGAAATCGAGCAGTTTGGCCGTGTTCAATTGCTCCGCCAAACGTTCCACCTCCTCTTGGTTTGAAAGGATCCGGGCCACGATAGAATCCAATTCCTCTTCCGAAGGATCCATTTGCCCAAATTGTGCCATTTGCGATTTCACCATCCCCTTTGAATACTCCTTCAATTCTTCAAATGAGACCTGAAGATTGTTGTCTGCCCTCAGTTTGCCCTCAATAAGTTGGTAGCGCAATCCCTTCTCACTTCTCTCAAATTCTTCTTTTGCCTCTTCCTCTGTCAGTTGCTTTTCGCCACTGCGGGCAATCCACCGCTGTAAAAATTCCACTGGAAGATCAAATTTGGTATTCTCAATCAAAGAATCCACTACATCGTTCAGTAGCTTTTGGTCGCTTTGCTGTTCAAATTGTTTTTCGGCATCCTGCTTGATCTTTGCCCGCATTTCCTCTTCGGAAGTTACATTTCCTTCCCCAAATAACTTGTCAAAGAGCTCTTGGTCCAGCGCAGCCATCTCACGGGTATTCACTTCTTCTATGGTGAAAGACACATCCACATCCAACCCGTGGGCGTCATCGTGGTCAACTCCGAAAAATTTCTGGTTATCGTGCTCATCGCTGAACATTCCTTTTGTCTTTAAGGTTACCGTATCGCCAACCTTCGCCCCCAAAAGCGTATCCACCTGCTCTTTGCCGTCAATATCTTCTGTGGAGAGCGTGGTTTTTTTATCGATGGCTACCGAATCGGATGCGTTTGAAGTGAAGGTGCCCGTTACTTCATCGCCCTTTTCTACCTGGTTTTTCGATATCAGCTTGCCGTATTGTTTTCGAATTGTTTTTACCTGGTTGTCCAACATCTTTTCGTCGGCAACGATCTTGTAATGGGTTATTTCATTGGCCTGAAGATCTACATCAAACTGGGGAGACAATCCCATTTCAAACTCAAAGGAATAATCATCGGAATCCCAATTGATCTCCGCCTCGTTTTTGGGAAGTGGATTTCCCAAAAGCTCCAACTTTTCATCGGTAAGATATTTCTGAAGTGCTTCTTGAAGTAGCTTGTTTACTTCCTCAACCAGCACCGCCTTCCCGTATTGTTTGCGCACCATTCCCATGGGCACATGACCTTTTCGAAAGCCGGGAATATTGGCATTTTTTCGGTAGTCATTAAGTACTTTCTCAACCTTGCCGGAATAATCGCCTTTTGCAATTTCCACGGTCAACACCGCGTTGAGGTTATCTACTTCTTTTTTTGTGATGTTCATGTGTTCGTTTCTGAATTTCGGGATGCAAAAGTACGGTTTTTTGCAAAACCCAACAAACATTTAAAGGTCTTGTTCCCAAAGCAAATTTCTGATTTTCAGCAATCGAAAATCCAAAGTGGAAATGGGTAAAATTCCTACTCCTCCCTTATCACCGTAAAAAGAATGGATTGAAACAACGACAGCAACAAGCTGAACAGCAGTGCCCACCAAAATGAATCTACATAGAAGCCATTGACGAGATACGCAGCCAAAAGGATGATGATTGCGTTTATCACCAACAGGAAAAACCCAAAGGTCAGCACGGTAATGGGCAAGGTGAAGAGGACAAGCAACGGCTTTACCACCAATCGCAGCAAGGCAATAACCACAGCCACAACAATGGCGATGCCGTAGCCATCAACGTTAACGCCCGGAAGAATATTGGCCAAAACCACAACGGCAATGGCGGTTAAAAGCAATTTTACTATTAATTTCATAGCTCGTTTTTAGGCTTTTTTTCTTTTTAAGACAAGACATTTTGTCAAGGTGAAGATACAAATATAAAAAACACTTTTTTCTTCCTCCCAAATCTATTCTTTTATAATCTCAGCAAGGCAGGACTTACGAAATTAACCTCACAGCATGGCACACAATAAAAAACCGCTCGCACAAGGCGAACGGTCTTTTTGCAGATAAAAAAGAAAATTAGTGATAGGTAATGGTAGGATAATTTCCAATAACTACCCTTGGAAGCGTAGCATCGTAAGTGTTGTTAATGCCGTCCAATATCAAATTGGCAATATAGGCATACCCACGAGGGGTAGGATGCACACCATCCAGTGAAAATGCACCTCCTGTGGCAAACTGCGACGTAAGCAATCCGCCTTCGTACGGTATACCGCCCTCGGCAAGTGCATTTAACGCTGCTCTTGCATCTACATATACCAAGCCTTTGCTTCCGGCAAGGGATTGAATGGTAACGTTATAGGCCGCACTGGCGTCTTGAACTCTTTGTTGTTCCTTTGCCGAAAGCACATACTGATCTGCTAGCGGAATGGAAACTCCCATTATCCCTTGAGGATTATTGGGATCTGGGGTGGTTCCCAAGATTGAGGATGCAGGCAACACCACGAGGTCATCCCCGTTCACCTGTCGCAGTTGCCCCAGTAAGGCGGCTGTTTGTGCAGGAAGATTAAAGGGAGGTCCTTGCAAAATCTGTGTAAGGTCAGTTAGATCATCGTCCACCATAATTGGAAAGTTCTGTCCGGCAGAAAAGTTTATCTTTCGCATGGCAGCCTCCTCGGGAGAAAGAACTCCAGCGGCTACCAATCCGGGCAGTATCTGGGTGTTATAGGCAGCAAATTGCGCATTTAACTGTCCTGCAGACGTGGCATCAAGAGGGATGGATTTGGTGGGAACGGTGGTGAAATAGGGGATAGAGGTAACATCGGGAATATTTACAAGCACGCCTTTGGCACCATTGGCCGCCAAGGCATCTACTTCTTGGCTATAAACAGACGCAAATACATTTGGATCTGTAATATCATTGCCTCCATAGGTGGAAGGATCAAAATTTCCTGTTTGGTCCACTCCTGAACCTCCGGAAGTGGCATAGCCTAAAATATCATTGTTGCCTATCCACAAGGTGAAAAAAGTAGGGTTCTGTGCAGCGGCATCACCTAAGACGGTGGCGCTTTCGCTACTGGCAAACCTTGCAAAATAAGGATTTGCAGCCCCCATGGGCACCCCTGCCACATTACCGTAACCCGGAGCGACCAAGTGGTAACTTTTTGCTCCCGGCACCCCCATGTTGTTAAAAGGCCCATTGAGATGGTTGGTGATGTCGGTAGTAGGAGTTCCTTCCAGACGAACTGGGGCGGGGCTTCCATTATTCATGGTCAGCACCAAACGGTTAGCGGCTATCTGGTTGCCGTTAAGGAGAAGCCCTCCCAAATTATCGTTCATCAGCGGTTGGGTAAAGGTACCGCCTCCAACAAATTCAAATTGCTTGGCCATAATATTTGGAAAACTGTTTTCTTGCCCGGTAATGTATAGGGCACCATCGGCATATCCCGCGGTTAAGGAGTTGCCAACGGCAACAAATTTGGAAAAGTTGGCAGTGCCACTGCTGTAAAATTCATCATCGGTAACTGGATTGTCAAATTCCGGCTCACAGCTTACAATGCCCAAGGCCAAAACTGCGAATGTATATTTAAAAATATTTTTCATCTGTAGCTTATTTTCATTAGAGTTTATAAGTAAGTCCCAATCCTGGCACAAAGGCGTTTGTCTTGTATGTTCCCCTAAATGGAGCGGCATTGCCATCCTCAAAATAATAATCATAGGAAGCATTTACCTCCTTAAAGTGAGAGTATAGGAAAGAAGCGTCTATTTGCAGGTGTTCGCCAATATTCATGGTAAGACCGGCGGTAAAGTTATTGCTGTCGTTCCGGGGGGTTTCAGGAGCAAAATATCCGGCACGTACGGGCGATTCGTCAAAATAATAGCCGGCACGAAGGGTAAACATGCTCGTGGCGTCATACTGTAGGCCGAAACGATATATGGAAGAGTTTTTATAATTCCTCGCGTTTTTCGATTCTGGGATATTCGGATCGGCAAACTGAATGTCCAAGGATTTGTAAACATCCCAATAGGTGCGGTTATAATCAAAGGCAAACAGAAATTTGTCGTTTATGTCATAGCTCAACCCCACGGTCATTTCAGCGGGCATTGGCAGGGAAGCCTTAATAGAGGTGTCCTTGAACGGCGTAAAATTGGAGTCGGGAATATTTTCAAAATGAGCCTCTCCATCTTCTGCCTCCAAAATAATTTCGGAACGATAGGTGGCTCCAATGCGAAGATTGTCGGTTAAATTGAAAAGTGTACTCGCCACCCATCCCCAACTGTTCACTCCAGAAGCATCGATGGTAACGTTGCTTCGGTTGCCTTCCAAATCGGTAAGGGAACGGTTTAGGTTTCTGTTGAAATTTACCGATCCGGTAACAAAAATAGGACCTCCGCCAAAGCTCAATTTATCGTTCACCTTAACGGAAACCGTAGGCTGAATATATATTGCCTTAAGGTCTATATTGTTTACCAAGTGCGATCCCGCCCAGTCATCGTTGTATTTCACCTCACTTCCGTAAGGAGTATACACGCCAATCCCCAAAGAGAGCCAATCGGTTGCCTTATAAGAAGCATACAAATAGAGCGGCGTCCCCATCGGACTGTCCGACTGCTCACTTACGCCGGTTTCGGCATTTTGATAGGCAATATTGGAAAATACACCGCTTACACCGGCGGAAATATTGAATTTGTCTTCCAGTTGGGTAAGACCGGCAGGGTTAAAAAACACCAGTTCGCTGCTGTTGATCACTGCCACTCCGGTATGGCCCATCGCCAAAGCCTTTTGGCCCTGAAGACTCACGCGATAGCCGCCTGCAAATGCCGCTGCTGTGGATAGTACAACTGCGGAAAAAAGTAAAAGTTTTTTCATAATGTTTTGTTGAGTTTTACACTGATTATCGGTTCTGCTAAAATAAGAAAGGATTAAATGATATTGATTTGTCCGAATTTATTTTTTATTATGCATGCATAAGACATCTTCTTACAATAATAAGAAAAATTAACAACATTTTTAGAAAATTTTCCGCTTATGCCGAAAAAAATTTTAAACCGCAACCAATCAGCCCTTACTCCTTCCGAAGAAATTCATTGGATAACGCGTAGAAGGCTTCGGGATTTTCGGCGTGGAGCCAATGGCCGGCATTAGGTACCGTCTTTATCTCGGCCCTGGGAAAGTGCCGCTCAATAACGGCTGCATCTGCCTCGTCAATATAATGGCTTCTCTCCCCTCGAAGAAATAAAGTGGGTCCTTCATAGCGGGCTTTCTGAGGGAGTGCCTTTCCAACTTCCTCAATTTTTTCCGAAATTACCGGAAGATTTACCCGAAGTCCAAATTCGGTTTTGCCTTTGCGGTATAGATTTTTTAACAAGAAAAGCCGTATTCCCTTATCTTTTATATATGGTTTAATGGCGTCCTCGGCTTCACCCCGCGATTTTATTTTGGAAAAATCCAGCGAATGGAGAGCTTTTAAAATATCCTGGTGATGCGGGGGATACGCTTGCGGCCCAATATCGGCTATTATCAACTTCTCCACTTCTTCGGGATAAGTGGCTGCAAATTGTATGGCTACCTTGCCCCCCATGGAATGGCCCAGCAGAATTATCCTCTCCAGGGAGTGCTCCTCACAATATCGCTTTACGTCTTCCGCCATTATAGGATATGAAAATTCTTCACTGTGAAAGCTGCGCCCGTGGTTCCTTAAATCCAATAGATGCACTTCATATCCGTCTTCCGCCCATTGGTTTCCAAGGGTTTTCCAATTATCGCCCATTCCAAGAAGGCCGTGGAGAATGAGAAATGGCTTCCCCGATCCGAGAATCTGTGAGTGTAATTTCATTTGGTGCCGATATTAAAAGTTAAATTCTTTCCAAGGAGTCCTTGCAAATATACTTAAAGGATTTTTTTTGAAGCATCTATCCCCTTCATCAGTGTTTCTTCTTAAAATCTCTGAAAGTATTTGCCTATTTTAGCCGAAGTTCCCATTCGCAAACTCACCATGCAAACCGAAGCCTATCTTATCGAACTTTTAGGACCCTATATGCTTGGGGTGCTCGTTAGTTTGGCCATTGGGCTAATGCTGGGCCTGGAGCGGGAGTACGACAAAATAAGGGATGAGGCTGGATTTGCCGGAATTCGCACTTTTCCCATCGTCACGCTCCTGGGCTATACCCTTGGCGTTTTGTCTGAAACCTTTTCCTCTTGGCTTCTCATCGTGGGATTGGGATCGTTTATTTTGTTTATGGCCTTGGGGCAGGTAGTTAAGACCCAAAGGGAAATACCCTTAGGGGTTACCACCAATCTCGCCCTTATCGTCACCTTTGTTCTGGGGATTATGGTCTCGCAGCAATTATACCGAGACTCCGTGGCCACTGCCGTGGTGGTTCTCACTCTATTGTCGCTTAAGACCACCTTTCGATCCATCATCCAAAACATCACCCATCAAGAATTGTTTGCCTTTGTAAAATTTGTGATCCTGGCATTGTTGATCCTCCCCTTTTTGCCCAACCGGGATTACGGGCCCAACGGACTTCTCAATCCCTTCGAAATTGGCTCTATCGTGGTCATTGTTTCGTTTTTGAATTTTATAGGGTACTTTCTTGTAAAATTTGTCGGTTCCAGAAAGGGAATTTTGCTTACGGCCATTCTCGGCGGACTCATCAGCAGCACCGCCGTTGCCTGGAATTATGCCGCCAGGAGCAAGGAATCGCCCCATTTATCCAAAGAATACAGCGCCGGAATTGTCATGGCCTCGGCCATTATGTTTCCCAGATTGGCCCTGTTGGTAGGAATCTTTTATCCCGCCATGGTCGCAAACATGGCCTTACCCCTCACCCTGCTTACCCTCATCTGTTTGATTCCCGCCTTCTTTTTTATGAGAAAGAATTCAACCAATGCCGATACGGAAATTGAATTGGGCAACCCGCTCAATATTTTAAATGCTATTGGTTTCGCCTTTATCTATGTGGCCATTCTCTTTGCGGTTTTCTATGGAAATGAATACCTGGGGGAAAGCGGGCTTTATATTTCCTCTGTAATTGCAGGGTTTGCAGATACCACTGCCATCACCATTAGCATGGCAAAAATGGCCCTGGAGGGAGATGCCATGCATCTGGCATCGCTAGTAGTCATTGCCGCCACCCTAAGCAACACAGTAGTTAAAATGGCCATAGCTCTGTTTTGGGGATCAAAGGAAACAGGCAAAATGGTGGCCGCGGTTTTTGGCACCCTTATCGTTGTGGGAACACTCTATATTTTTCTACAGAGTTAAAAAATATATTGACACGTTGAACGGAATGATCTTCCTCCACTTTATGCCAGTTTTTGCCGATATTCCACAATTACCGCCTCTAAACCTTTATATAGCGCCTCACAAATCAAGGCATGCCCTATGCTTACTTCCAAAAGATGGGGCACATTTTCCTTAAAGAACCTAATATTGTCCAGGGAAAGGTCATGGCCGGCGTTGATTCCCAAACCTAATTTTTCAGCCAGGAGGGCACATTCTCTATAAGGTTCTACCGCTTTTTTGTTTCCCAGGGCAAATTGCTTGGCATATTCCTCAGTGTACAGTTCAATTCTGTCGGTTCCCGTTTCGGCAGCTCCTTCTATCATGGCGAGTTCAGGATCGACAAATATGGAGGTGCGTATTCCGTTGTTTTTAAATTCGGCAATTACTTCGCGCAAATAGTCGCGGTGCTTTACCGTGTTCCATCCCGCATTGGAGGTAATGGCATCAATGGCATCGGGAACAAGGGTAACTTGGGTGGGTTTTATTTCCAATACCAAATCGGTAAAGGCATCCATTGGGTTTCCTTCTATATTGTATTCGGTCAATACGTGTTCCTGAAGATCGTAAGCATCTTGGTATCGTATGTGGCGCTGGTCGGGCCGGGGATGAATGGTGATTCCCTGTGCACCAAATCGCTGCACATCGATTGCCACCTGTAGCAAGTTGGGCATATTTCCGCCCCGGGCATTCCGCAGGGTAGCTATTTTATTGATATTCACGCTTAATCTGGTCATAGCTTTAGGTATGGCAAAGTTGATTTTCCTTCTGTTTATTCGTAACAAGGAAGGCTTCTTCCCTATATATTCCACAAAAATACAATCCTTTGGGGGTTTGGGAATTTTTATTTTGAGTAATTTGCAGTAAAATTGCTATAATGGATACTGAGAATTATATTATAAACGATGTAACCCCGCTGGATATTTCCACTCCCATAAAGGAAGTGCAAACGGTTTTCAACCAACTTACCTACACCCATATCCCTGTGGAAAACGCGGGAGTGTATGCGGGCTGCATTTCAGAAAACGATGCCTACTGTTTTGACAATACCAAAATATTGGGTGATTTTCAATACGCCCTAGAGCCCTTCCACGTTTTGGAGGACTGCAATTGGCTGGACATTCTCGAGGCCTTTGCCGTACACAACAGCAACATCATGCCCGTGTTGGGAAAGGACAATGCCTATCTGGGCTATTTTGAATTGGGAGACATCATGAGTCTGTTTAACAACACGCCTTTTTTAAATGAGGCGGGTGGCATTATTGTAGTGGAAAAAGGCATTCAGGAGTACTCCTTTAGTGAAATTTGCCAGATCGTGGAGTCAAACGGGTCGCGCATCTTTGGTCTCTTCATCTCGAAAATTACCGAAGACAATGTTGAGATTACCGTAAAGGTAGGCCAAACCGGATTGAACAACATCGTGCAGACCTTTAGAAGGTATAACTACACTATTGTGAGCCGCCACGCCGAAGACAAATTCCTAAAAGACCTAAAAGAACGCTCGCAATACCTGGATAAGTATCTCAACATATAACCACCCAAATTAATTGGGAAACCATCATTCCAATAACTATCTGCCAATGAAAATAGGGATCTACGGACAGTTTTATCATGAAAACTCAGAAGTTTACATCCAAATGCTCTTGGATACCCTTCAAAAGCGGGAAGATCAAGTGTTCATAGAAAAAAACTTTCTCGACATAATAAACCGCAACCAGGATATTACCAAAAACTTTTCGGGATTTTCCACTTTTTCAAAACTCGATTCAAGTTTTGATCTTTTCTTCAGTATTGGCGGGGACGGCACCATACTTAAGGCCGTAACCTTTGTAGGAGATCTCGATATTCCCATAGTGGGGATCAACACGGGCAGGCTCGGGTTTTTGGCCACCATTCAAAAAGAAGAAATCGCCGACAGTCTCAGCCAGATTTTGGAGGGAGCCTATACCATTTCCGAGCGAACCTTGCTCACGGTGGAAACCCTTCCGCAGAACAGCGAGGTTAGACCACTTAACTTTGCCCTTAACGAGGTGGCCGTTAACAGGCGCAACACCACCTCCATGATTAAGGTGGAAACCTATGTCAATGACAAATACCTCACCTCCTATTGGTCCGATGGCCTTATTGTGGCCACGCCCACGGGCTCTACCGGCTATTCCCTTAGCTGCGGTGGCCCGGTAATAGAGCCCAGTGCGGGAAATTTTGTGATAACCCCCATTGCGCCCCACAATCTCAATGCCAGACCGCTGGTAGTACCAGATTCGGCAGTGATTTCCCTACGGGTTTCTGGAAGGGAGGACAGCTTTTTGCTTTCTATGGATTCGCGGATAGCCACGGTGGAAAACAATACCCAAATTGTAATTAAAAGAGCTCCTTTCACCATAAAATTGCTTCAGTTAAACGAAGACAGTTTTATCAAGACCATTCGCAAAAAACTGCTCTGGGGAGAGGACAAAAGAAATTGAATTACATCTTGCTTGTTTCCCGCGTCTGTGGCAGGCAATAAAATCCCACAAAATTTGTTAATCAACAGAGACAAATTGGTTTGCAGTCATGTGGAGCCAAGTTAATTGTTATATTTGCAAACTTTTAAAATTTATGAGGTATTTCGCTAGCGTTTTTTTACTTATTTCCACGGCATTTTCGGCAAATGCCCAAACGTACGAGATAGGCGGGATGATAGGCGGCGCCAATTACATTGGCGATATTGGCCGAACAAATTTTATCAGCCCCAACACCCTCGCTGTCGGTGGAATCTTTAAGTGGAACCGCAGTGCCCGGCATTCATTTCGCGGCTCATTTTTGGTAGCCAATATCAAGGGCGAGGACGCTAAAAGCGACAACAGCAGGAGAAGTGAGAGAAATTATTCGTTTAAAAACACCGTTAAGGAGCTTTCCATCGGGCTGGAATATACTTTTTGGGAATTTGATGTGCACGGGCAACGGCCCATTTCCACGCCATATCTTTATACGGGCCTTACCACCTTCGCCTATTCTGCCCTTTATAAAAAACCCAACGACCAAATTGTAAAATACGATAACGCCCTAAGCTTTGCCATTCCCATGGTAGTGGGTTACAAGGCATCGGTAGGGCAGAATGCGATGGTAGGTTTTGAAATTGGCGCCCGCTATACATTTACCGACGATCTTGATGGAAGCAATCCCGTGAAAAAATTTTCCGATGATCAAAATTTGAAATTCGGCAACACCAATAGCGATGATTGGTATGTCTTTACAGGTATAACCGTTACTTTCGCCTTTGGCCGCAAACCGTGTTACTGCAATTTTTAGACTCTATGGATCTCAAGGACCAAATAGACAGAAACAAACTCCCCCAGCACTTGGCCATTATCATGGACGGCAACGGACGTTGGGCCAAGCAAAAAGGCATGTTTCGCTATAAAGGTCACGAAAATGGAACCAAAGCGGTACGCGAAATCGTGGAGGGATGTGCCGAAGTGGGCGTTCCCTACCTTACTCTCTATGCCTTTTCCACCGAAAACTGGAACCGTCCAAAAATGGAAGTGGAGCTGTTGATGAAATTGCTGGTTTCGTCTTTGAAAAAGGAAATAAAAACCTTGGAGGATAACGACATTAAACTAAGTGCCATTGGAAATTTGGAGGCCCTTCCGAAAAATGCATACAAAAAACTTTTAGACGTAATCGAGCACACCAAAAACAACAGGCGAATGACCCTTACACTGGCCTTGAGTTACGGCTCCCGTGAGGAAATAACAAAAACAATTAAGGAGATTAGTCTTAAAGTTAAAAATAACCTAATTTCGCCGCACGATATTGACGAAACGGTTATTAATAATCATCTTTACACGCAAAATTTGCCAGACGTGGATTTGTTGATACGCACTAGTGGCGAACAGCGTATCAGCAATTTTTTACTCTGGCAAATAGCCTATGCCGAGCTGTATTTTACCCAAACGCTCTGGCCCGATTATACAAAAGACCATCTTTTTGAGGCAATATTAAATTATCAAAACAGAGAAAGAAGATTTGGAAAAACCAGTGAACAGCTCAAAAAATAGTTCCCTATTGCATATATTCAAAAAGTTCTATTGTATTTTTTTATTTACAATACTTCCTTTTACCGGTCTTCACGCCCAGCAAAAAGAGCTGGATAGCGGCCAAAAATACACTATCAACTCCATAGTGGTTACGGGTGCCCAAAGCTTTAACGAGCAAACGGTTATTGCTTTTACCGGCCTTAAAAAAGGCGACCGCATTTATATTCCCGGTGAAAAACTGAGCCAGGTAACCAAAAAACTCTGGGAACAAAACCTCTTTAGCGACATTGCCTTTTACGTAACCAACGTAGATGGCGACAAGGTAGACCTGGAATTGTATATTGTGGAGCTTCCCAAATTGCACGAGGTAACCATTACCGGTAAGAAAATCAGAAAAGGGAAAAAAAAGGAGATTATCAAGGACAACGATCTGAAACCTGGGGTGAAAATCACCAATAACCTCATCAATACCACCAAGAACTATATTGCCAAAAAATATAAAAAAGACGGATTTTTCAATACCGAAGTGGAAATAACAACTACGCCGCACCTGGATAGTACAGGTACCGAAATTTCCAAGGATATGCACATTGACATTGATCGGGGAAAGCGGGTTAAGGTGAAAAGGATTGCCTTTGAAGGCAATGAACATTTTTCTGATGCCAAATTGCGCAGGGCCATGAAAAATACCAAAAAGAAAAACATTATCCGTTTTTGGAAGCGTTCAAAGTATACCGAGGATGGATTTGAAGAGGATCTGGAATCGGTTCTTAACAAATACAAGGCCAACGGCTATCGCGATGCCCGTATTCTCGATGACACCCTAATGGTGCTGGACAACCAAAATGTAGCACTTAAAGTTAAGCTCGAGGAAGGCGACAAATATTATTTCGGCGATATCCGCTTTATTGGGAACAGCGTGTTTACCGATGCCCAATTAAAACAGCTCTTGGGAATTAAAAAAGGCGATGTTTACAACGGTGTTTTGCTAAAAGAACGCATTGCCGATGAAGAAAAGCCCGATGCCGAAGACTTGACAAACCTCTATCAGAACAACGGATACCTTGCTGCCAGGATAAGTCCGGTGGAGGTGGCCGTGAGAAATGACACCATCGATTTTGAAATCAGGATCATGGAACGCAACCTTTTCTATTTTGACCATGTGACGGTGGTTGGAAACGACCGAACCAATGACCATGTTATCTACCGCGAATTGCGCACGCGCCCGGGTCAAAAATACAGCAAGCGCAATATCATCAGGACCATTCGGGAATTGGGCCAACTTCAATTTTTCGATCCCGAACAACTGAAGCCAAATTTTAAAAATGTCGATGAAAACAACGGGCTGGTAGATTTGGAGTATTCGGTAGTGGAAAAGGGTTCCAGCCAAATAGAGCTCCAAGGAGGCTATGGCGGGGGTGGCTTTGTGGGAACGCTGGGATTGTCGTTCAACAACTTCTCCTTGAGAAACATCTTTAACCTCGATTCGTATAAACCATTGCCCATGGGCGACGGGCAAAAACTTTCCCTTCGCGCCCAGGCCAGTAGTTATTACCAAACCTACAGCCTTTCCCTCACCGAGCCCTGGTTGGGCGGAAGAAAACCCGTTCAATTCTCCACCTCTTTTTCGCATACCGTACAGTATTTTTACGACTATACGCGCAGAAATGCAGATAAAAGCCGAAGCTTTACCATTACCGGTGGATCGGTTGGTCTGGCAAAAAAGGTAAAGTGGCCAGACGACTACTTTGTATGGAGTAATGCCGTGAGTTTTCAGCATTACAACCTGAGCAATTACAATACAGGGCTTTTCACCTTTGGCGATGGATATTCAAACAACTTGGCCTATACTATAGGAATAAGCCGCAACAACACCACGGTGAACCCCATTTACCCCATGGCCGGTTCAGACTTTAGCCTAACGGCTAAGCTCACTCCTCCCTATTCCGCCTTTAACGACGTGAACTATTCGGCGCTGAATGAAGAACGGGCCCAGCAAGAGGCTATCCTGGCCGATCCCAACTCAAACAGTTCGCAATTGGTCAATGCTTCACAGCGGCGTTCCGAAATAGATCAGGAGCGATTTAAATGGTTGGAATATTACAAAATAAAATTCAAAGGAAATTGGTACACTCGCTTGGCCGGTAAGCTGGTTTTGCGCACGAATACCGAATTTGGTTTCTTGGGCGCTTATAACAACGAAAGAGGTGTTCCCCCTTTTGAAAGATTCTTTTTGGGCGGAGATGGCTTGGGAGCCTATAGCCTGGACGGACGCGAGGTTATCCAGTTGCGCGGATATCCCAACCAATCCCTAAGCGATATAGACGGGAATACGATTTACAATAAATTTTCGTTAGAGGTAAGATATCCAGTAACTTTGGCCCAAATGGCTTCCATTTACGTTCTTGGATTTGCCGAAGGAGGCGCCAGCTATGACGGCTTCAGAAATTACAACCCATTTGAGCTAAAACGCTCTGCCGGAGCAGGATTGCGTATCTTTATGCCCGCATTTGGACTCTTGGGTATTGATTTTGGATATGGTTTCGATCCTGTTTTGGGCCAAAACCAGAGAAATGGCTGGCAAACCCACTTTATAATTGGCCAACAATTTTAATTTGGCACGATATTTTCTTAAACAACAACCAAATACTATGAAGACAAGAAAAATACTATTTTTTACCCTTGCCGTTTTGTCCTTCAGCTTTATGGCAACTGCACAACGTGGTGTTCGAATTGGATATATAGACATGGAATACATCCTGGAGAGCGTTCCCGAATACAGGGAAGCCTCCGTGCAACTGGAAGGAAAGGTACAACGCTGGAAGCAGGATATCGAAAAACGTCAGAAGGAGGTAGATCAAATGAAACTCAACCTCGCCAACGAACGCGTACTGCTCACCCCAGAACTTATTTCGGAACGGGAAGAGGAAATCAAAATAAAAGAAGACGAAATAGCAAAATACCAACAGGATCGATTTGGGCCCCAAGGGGACCTGATGATCCAGCGAAGACAATTGGTACAGCCCATCCAGGACCAGGTATTCAATATCGTGCAGGAAATAGCCGAAAACAAAAAATACGATTTTATCTTTGACAAGTCTGCCGATGTAGTGATGCTGTTTGCGGCCAAAAGAAACGACATTAGCGATGTGGTCCTTCGCAGTATTGAAAGAGCCGGCCGCAGGGTGCAGGCCCAAAACAAAAAAGAGCAGCGCGAGATTGAGCGGCAGGAAAAAATGGCTCCCGAAGACGATGGCGAATTGACCGAACGCGAAAAAGCCATAGAGGAAAAGCGCCAGGAACGCGAAAAATTAATCGAGGAAAAAAAGACCGAAAGAGAAGAGTTGATGGCCCAACGCCAAAAAGAACGCGACTCCATACGTGCTGCCAAGAAACAGGAATTCGAGGAAAGACGTCAACGTATCATTGAAGAAAGGGAACGACGCAGGGATTCAATTCTCGAAGCACGGCAAAACAGAAAAAAAACACCCCCAGGGGAATAACAACAATCTAGATCAAGTAACAAAGGGAGTCTAGAAATCCAATAATTTTTAATCAACAATAACACTTAAATTAAATACGCAAACAATGAAAAAAATGAAATCAATCTTTGTAGCACTGGCACTTTTCGTGGGCGCAACAAGCTTCGTAAACGCTCAAACCAAAATCGCGCATATCAACGCACAGGAGCTGATTGAGTCTATGCCGGAATATAAGGCCGCCCAAACTTCACTTGAAAAAGTTCAGAAATCTTACGATACCGAAATCAAGGCAATGATGAAGGAATTGGATACCAAAGCCAAATTGTACGACAGTGAGGCCAATTCTAAAACCGATGAAGAAAACCAAAAACGCGTGGAAGAAATCGGTGCAATGCAAAACAACATTCAAGCCTACAGACAACAAGCGCTTCAAGACTTGGAAAAGAAAAGAGCCGATGTGTTTAAACCCATCTTGGAAAAAGCCCAGTCTACCATCCAAAAAGTAGGACGTGCCCAAGGATTCCAATACGTATTGGATTCTACCATGGGAAGCGGGATTATCCTTGCCGACGGCAAAGATCTTATGGCCGACGTAAAGAAGGAATTGGGAATCTAAACCACCCTTTTTATAAAGAACAAGAACTGTCTGTTTCCCAAGACAGTTTTTTTATACCCGAATTTTAACCTTTATGGGTAAATTTACCGAATGGAAAAAAACAAACCCATTGGAATTTTTGACTCTGGCGTGGGCGGCACTTCCATCTGGAAGGAAATCCACAAGCTCATGCCAAATGAAAATATTATCTATCTGGCCGATAGCAAGAACGCTCCTTATGGCGACAAAAGTCGCGAAGAGATCATCTTCCTCAGCACAAAAAACACTCGCCAACTTTTAGGCCAAAATTGTAAGATTATTGTAGTGGCCTGCAATACTGCCACTACAAACGCCATAGGAACTTTACGCCGCGATTACGCCCTCCCAATTATCGGTATTGAACCCGCTATAAAGCCCGCTGCCCTTAAAACCAATTCGAAAAGTATCGGAATCCTGGCCACCAAAGGCACCTTGAGCAGTGCCTTGTTCAGCAAAACATATAAAGAATTCACCAAAGATATTAAGGTGGTGGAAGTGATTGGCGAAGGTTTGGTGCCCTTGATAGAAGACGGCGACTTAGACAGTCCTGAAATGGTCAACCTTCTGCAAAAACACCTGCAGCCAATGATTGAAGCCCAAATAGACCACTTGGTTTTAGGGTGTAGCCACTATCCGTACTTGATTCCCACTTTGCAGAAGCTGCTTCCCCCGCATATAAACATCATCGACTCCGGCGAGGCCGTGGCGCGACAGACAAAAACCGTTCTGCAAAGCATGGACTTGTTAAGAGAAGAGAAAAGCAGGCCGCATTTGCGGTTTTTCACCAACGCCAAGCCCGCGACCTTACAATCTCTTCTACAAGAATATAGCGGTCAAGTTGAAATACAATACAAAGATTTCTGAAGTTTTGCGCTTCGCATTTTAGGGTTGCGAATACCAAGAAGAATACATAACATAGTTTTGGGCAATGCGCTCGATTTCGCCCCGCGTAAGCTCTGTGCTCACTTGCTTTATTTTTCGGGCCGGAATCCCCGCATAGACGCTACCGCTTTCCACCTTGGTGTTTTTTGCCACCACCGCCCCTGCGGCAATAATGCTGTTTTCTTCAATAACGCAATCGTCCATCACAATGCTGCCCATGCCTATCAGTACGTTGTCGTGGACCGTGCATCCGTGCACTATGGCGTTATGGCCTATACTTACGTTGTTGCCTATCACCGTGGGAGAAACTTTATAGGTGGCATGGATTACCGCTCCATCTTGTACATTCACCCTATTTCCCAATTTAATAAAATTCACATCTCCCCTAATTACGGCATTAAACCAAACACTGCATTCGCTTCCCATGGAAACTTCCCCAACAACAGTGGCGTTTTGGGCAATAAAGCAATCCTTTGGGATGACTGGGGTTTTTCCGTTGACGGACTTAATGATCATATAATTTAAAAATGAAGGTGAAGGAATAGCTTTTAATATCCCTCTATTCCGAAAAAACTTTGGGCTCTTGCAGATTAGTTAACCGCCGGACAATTACAGTCATACGGTTCTGAGCGACCGCCCAAGAAATCGTAACCCAGGGTTATTTGGTGGAAACCGCCGCTCTCAAATTTTACATTTCCTACCTGATAGGAATAGGTGTAGGCAAAAAGAAAGTTTTTAAAGTTTATCCCAAGAACCGGTGTGATATACTGCAGTTTTTGGTCTTTTATCTCACTGCCGTCCAAGTATTCCGCCCCGTCAAAACTTCGTCGGTAGGAAAGACCGCCCCACAGTTGACCGAAATCCATTTTCCGATAGGCCTTAAAATTGGCATCTATGGCCTTTTCGCCGGTTCGTTCGGTCCATTGAAACAGAAAGGAAGGCTCATAACTCCAGTCTGAACCGTACTTCCCAATGGCATAGGCTGCGGAAAGCAAATACTTGCGCTGGTTGTTTGATTCATATTTTTCAGAATAAATAGATCTATTCTGAAAGATGATATTCTTCACCGTAAAGTGTCCGGAAAAATCGAGAAAGTTATAAGATACACCGGCATCCACGTTAAAATAAGAGGTACTCTGAACGATTCCCGCTATCACCGGGTCGAAGTCGCTGAGATCAAATTGGGTTTCGTCCAATCGCGATTGGGTAATCCCCGCACTTAAACCAAAGGACAACTGGTTGAGATCGGCCTCGCTTCGCGAAAACATCAAGTGGTGGGCATAGGTAAGATATCCCCCCGTTTGCGAATGGTATCCATTTTTATCGTTATAGACAATGGCACCTACTCCAGAACGCTGCCCCAGTCGGGCGTTAAAACTAAGGGTTTGTAAATTGGGAGCCTCATTTTGGTCGAACCACTGCTGTCTGGCGGTCAGCCGAAGCTGGTTGTGGGTGGCGGCACCTGCCATGGAAGGATGTAGCAAATACAGGTTGTCGGCCAAATAATCTGAATAAATTGGAATTCCGTCCTGTGAGAATCCAAAAAGAGATACCAACAATAAAAAGATGAGGGGAATACGTTTAATGTTCATTGTTCTTGTATGTAGTTTTTAGGACAAGCCCTCGCCCGATTTAAAAGAAAACAGTGATATCCCCTGTACTTCTCAATGGCAGAAGCTTCCTCCACAATTTAATTTACTTCCCAAGCCCTTTTCAATATATTGTATGCAAAAGGCCTTAAAAGCGGTTAAAGATATGGTTTTTTGTGAATGCACCATCATTGTCCATTCCAATTCTGCCACATTCCGTGCGAATGCCTTCTTTACAAGAATTTAAAAAAGAAAATACTCTTGTCCATTAGGCTGCCGCCATACCTTTAAGTGCCAAATATATCGAATACAATGTTTTTCTTTTTATATTTTTACAAAAAAAAATCGCCATGTCTCAATTTAACGTTGAAATCCTTAAAACCTCCAACCCGGAAATAGTGAAATTCTGTGCGGCAACTTTTCTTACCGAATCCTCCAGCCACGAATATCACAATGTAGATGAGGCAAAAGACAGCGAGCTGGCCCAACAGTTGTTTTACCTGCCCTTTGTTAAGACAGTGTATATTTCGCAGAATTTTATCGCCTTGGAAAAATATCCCATTGTGGAATGGCATGATGTAGAAGAGGAAGTGGCCCATTCTATTTCGCAATATTTAAGATCGGGAAAACCGGTAATAGGGAAAACTCAAGAGGAGAAAAAAATGCCGGTAACCGTATATGCCGAAAGTACTCCCAACCCCACGGCCATGAAGTTTGTCGCCAACAAAAAACTGGTTCCCGACACCCAAGAATTCAAAAACCGCGAAGAAGGGTTTACCTCTCCCCTGGCCCGTGCCTTGTTCGATTTTCCCTTTGTAAAGGAAGTTTTCATCAAAAACAACTATATCTCCATCACCAAGTATGAGGGATTTGATTGGCAGGATATCACCATGGAACTACGCGAATTCATCAGAGAATTTCTTCATTCCGAAAATTCAGTCCTCGGCGGTGGTGGAGATGAAGTTTCGCTATTTCCGGAAGCGGAAGAAAGTCCCCTGGCAGAAATGTCTGTGAAAAATCATTCTCCTATAGAGAAGGAAATTGTCGCCATTTTAAAGGAATACGTGGAGCCGGCGGTAGCCAGTGACGGTGGCCATATTGTACTCCATTCATTTGATCCGTCCTCCAAAACGGTAAAAGTTATTCTGCTAGGTGCCTGTAGCGGCTGCCCCTCCTCTACGGCAACCTTAAAAAATGGCATTGAGGCCATTCTCAAGGAATTGCTGCCCAAAAAAATAGGAAATGTCGTGGCCATAAACGGTTAGAAAAACGTTTTTTTAAGTTATTCGAGCCATGGTTTAACTTAATTTTCAGATCATTGGCTTTTGAAAGACGTAACTTGTCATTTTAATTTAATAACCAAAAAAACAAAAACTATTATGGCAGTATTAAAAGTAATTGAAGTGTTGGCCAATTCAACCGAAGGGTGGGAGGAAGCCACTAAAAATGCAGTAAAGGAAGCCTCCAAAACCGTTAAAAATATCCGTTCGGTTTATGTCAAGGAACAGAGCTGTGTCGTGGATGGCACCAATATAACCCACTATCGGGTAAATGTAAAAATTACCTTTGAAGTCAATTGATCAAAAACAGAGCACACATAAATACGCTTTTGGATGTTTCCAGGGCGTATTTTTGTTTTGTGCAAAAAACAAAACTGCCCCATTTTGGTTTTCTTATAATAGTATTGTTCCTTTGGGGATGCTCTCCTCCTAAAAAAAAGAAATTGTCAGCAAAAACACCCACAAACCACCTAATTCACGAAACAAGTCCTTACTTGTTGCAGCACGCCCACAATCCCGTGCATTGGAGGCCGTATAACAAAACCAGTTTACAATTGGCAAAAGACCAAAACAAGTTGATGATCATAAGCATCGGATATGCGGCCTGCCACTGGTGCCATGTCATGGAACACGAAAGCTTTGAGGACAGCACGGTAGCGGCGGTAATGAACTCGCACTACATTTCCATAAAAGTGGACCGAGAGGAACGGCCCGATGTGGATCAAACGTATATCAATGCAGTGCAATTAATGACCGGCAGTGGCGGTTGGCCGTTAAACGTAGTAACACTTCCCGATGGACGGCCTATCTGGGGCGGTACTTATTTCAGAAAAAAAGACTGGATCAATGCCTTGGAACAACTGCAGGAACTTTATGAACAGCAACCGGAAAAAATGATAGCCTATGCCAACCGCTTGGAGGAAGGATTGAAATCGATGGATTTGGTGCAATTGAACACGGAAGAGATAGAAATGAGGGAATTTCCTATGGAGAAAGTCCTTCAAAGTCTGGCAAATAATTTTGACCGGGAATACGGCGGTTTTAAAGGAGCTCCCAAGTTTATGATGCCAAATATTTTGGAATTTCTTCTGCAACGATCCACAGTGGAAAAGAACGATTCCATTTTGGAATACGTCACCCTCACTCTAGACCGTATGGCTTATGGAGGACTTTATGACCAGATTGGAGGGGGATTTTCCCGCTACAGCACCGATGAAAAGTGGCATGTGCCCCACTTTGAAAAGATGCTATACGACAATGCACAACTGGTAAGTCTTTACAGCCATGCCTACGCCCTCACCAAAAATCCCCTTTACAAACAAGTGGTGGAGGAAACATTGAAATTTGTGTCTAAAGAACTTACTTCAGAAGAAGGGGCGTTTTATTCGTCTTTGGATGCCGATAGTGAAAACGCGGAAAACAAATTGGAAGAAGGTGCTTTTTACGTTTTTTCAAAAGAAGAATTGAAAACGCTTCTCGCAGCAGATTTCCCGCTCTTTAAAGAATACTACAACATTAATGCTTATGGAAAATGGGAAGAGGACAAATACGTGCTCATTCGCACTAAGAGCGATGCCCATTTTGCCAAAGAACACAACATCACCCCCGAGGAATTGCAAAAGAAAGTGGAGAATTGGAAAAAAACCCTGCTCCGTTACCGAAACCAACGGCCAAAACCTCGCTTGGACGACAAGACCCTCACCTCTTGGAATGCCCTTATGCTCACCGCCTATATCGACGCCTATGATGTATTCGGAAATGCAGCATACCTGGACAAGGCACTGGAAAACGCCCGGTTTTTGGCATCTCGGCAAATAAAAGAAGACGGCTCATTGTATCACAATTACAAGAAGGGGAAAAGCAATATCAACGGCTTTTTAGAGGACTATGCCTTTACCATTCAGGCCTTTGTTCGCCTCTACGAAACGACCATGAATGACCAATGGCTGCAATTGGCAAACGAGCTCACCGAAACAGCTATTGATCTCTTTTATGACCCGTCCCACGGAATGTTTTACTTTACCTCAAAAGATGATCCGGCTGTCGTGGTTCGCAATCTGGAATATCGCGACAACGTTATGCCTGCATCCAATTCGGTAATGGCAAAAAACCTTTATCTGCTGTCGAAGCTTCTCCAAAAGGAAAAATATTCCGAAATTTCCCTGCAAATGCTAAAGAACCTAATGCCCGAGATGGAACAGTTTCCCAGTGCATTCAGCAACTGGCTGTCCCTAATGCAGAATGTGCGAGATAAGTTTTACGAAGTAGTGGTCGTGGGCAGAGATGCCGAGAAGATCATCCGCACTATCAACGCGGAATATCTTCCCCAAAAAATCGTCGCCGGCAGCACCGGAGAAGGAAAGGGACCATTATTTGAAAATAGACATGTTCCCCAACAAACGCTTATCTATGTATGCGTGGACAACGCCTGCCAACTTCCCGTGGAAGACATTCAAAAAGCAATAAACACAATAAAAAACAACTGATACATTTATGGAAAAATTTAACGACTGGAACGTTTACCTGGAAAAATATGGTCAAAAATTAATCGATTTCCTGCCGAGTTTGCTATCGGCCATCCTGATTTTATTTGTCGGTATCTGGCTGGTAAGGATGATCGACAAAATTGTAAAGAAATTTTTCGACAAAAAGGATTACGATCCCACTCTGGAAAATTTTATTGCCAGTTTGATCAACTGGGGATTAAAGATTTTGCTCTTTGTACTGGTAGTGACCCAGTTGGGGGTAGAATCGGCCTCCTTGGTAGCGCTCATCGGTGCTGCGGGGCTGGCCGTTGGTCTGGCCCTTCAGGGTTCCTTGGCCAATTTTGCCGGAGGGGTGCTCTTATTGGTGCTAAAGCCTTTCCGTGTAGGCGATTGGATCAGCGCGCAGGGAGTGGATGGATCGGTTCAGGAAATTTCTATCTTCAACACCAAGATCGTCACCTTCGGAAATCAATTGGCCGTGGTGCCCAATGGCAAACTCAGCAATGATAAAATAATAAATTACACCGTCTTGGGCTTACGTCGAGAGAGCATGACCTTCGGCATAGATTATGGCGATAACATAAAAACAGCCAAGGATGTGCTGTTGGATTTGGTTATGGAGCAAGAGGAGGTTATCAAGACCGAAGACAAAATGCCCATGGTGGCGGTGGCAAAACTGGCCGATAGTTCGGTTAATCTCACCCTGCGTTATTGGGCCAAAAACGAAGATTTCTGGGCCCTTCACTGGTTGGTCCTCGAGGAAGCCAAAATTAGGCTGGAAGATGCCGGAATCACCATTCCCTTTCCCCAACGCCAATTGCATCACTCCAATTTGGAGAATTTGAGCGAAAATTAACGTAAATTTGGCATGAAATTGGCTATATTTAATTTTCACCCACAAAACACAACACTATGAAATCAAAAATATTATTCTCAATAATGGTTCTTTATACGGCCTTGTCTTTTTCCCAAGCGGCCAATTCAGAATATGATATCTATTCGCGAACCATCGATATTAACCAAAAATCATTGGCTTTTGGGCTTACCGAAGCCGCGTTTGAAGCGATAAAAGACGAAGCTTACGTCAATCCCAACTTTATCTCCGGTAATATCTACCAGGACGACCAGTTGATTAAATCTGGGGTTCCCATGCGCTACAACGCCTATGCCGATGAAATAGAAATCAAGAAAAACATGACAGACGAGTCATACAGTGCCTTGGTAAAAGATCCCAGCATTTACGTAAAGATAGGAATGGACGTTTATGTATTTATACCCTTTCAGGGATCGAATGAAAAAGGCGGGTATTTTAACGTATTGGCCGATGGTAAAAAATATGATCTTTACAAAAAGACCAAAGCAGATTTTAGGGAAGCCAAAAAAGCAAAATCCACCTATGGACGGGATACTCCCCCTTCTTTTCCTAAAACCACTACGTATTATCTAGTGGAGAACGGTGCCTTCTTGAAAATGCCCAGCTCTAAAAAGAAAATCCTCAAAATGATGGATAGCAAGAAAAAAGAGATGAAGGAATATATAAACAACAACAACCTCGATTTGGATAAGGAACGGGATTTGGTTAAGGCCGTTACCTATTTCGATTCGCTGTTATAGTTGAAGAAATGTTCAATTTCAACAAAAAGTGGTACCGCGTGTATCACTTTTTTTGCTTAAATACATCGTTATAAGCTTGGTCCCTTTCCGTTTTCACCTGAAAAGAAAAGCTTTAGGCAACAATAGGGTTTATTTACAGACCAAATGGAAAAGTGATCCACAGGCTTTATCCTGAAATAAATTCCTTCAAATAATAAGGTTCAAAATAAGCGACGTCCTCAAAAATACCTTGTAAAAATTTATCTTCTGCAAGAATGGCCATTTCGGCGGCAGAAGGAAATCTTTCTGGCAGAAAATGGGCATTATCACTTATACAGATAGCCTTAAATTTATCGCTGCCATCTCCTAAGAATACCGTTGGTTTTTTATCGAGAAAGGCGGAAAACGAATGCTCGTCCACTATTTCGGCTTGCGTCTGCCTTACCTGCTTTATTTCTGAATCGAAAACCGCTGAATACACTTCCATCCTTCGGGCATCGATCATCGGAACAACATATCCCTCCACATCGGTTACCTGCTGTGCCAATACCTGCAAAGTGGGAGTGCTAATCAAAGGAATGTCCAACGCAAAACACAGGCCCTTGGCTGCAGAAACACCTATGCGCAAACCGGTATAGGATCCAGGGCCCTTGCTTACGGCCACCGCCTGTAGCTGGTCTTTGGGCGTCTGCGATTGCTGGAGCACCTGCTCTATAAAGATGTGAAGTTTCTCGGCATGGGAAAAATTCTTGTTATTCTCTTCCACCACCGCCACGGCCTTGCCATCAATGCACAGAGCTACCGAACAATTGGTAGTGGCCGTTTCCAGACAAAGAATAGTCGCCATTGCTAATTGATTATTTGTTTTTGGAGGTGACTTCTACCTTGTCACCCGGTTTTAAGATTTTCGTCACTGTATTATATGGACCCGTAATTACAGTCTCCCCCTCTTTAAGTCCGGAAACTATTTCAATATTGGTATCGTCCTGGATTCCTGTTTTAACCGGCCGGAGTTTTGCCACCTCCCCTTCCTTTACGTAAACCGCTTCAAATTTTTCCGAATTGGCGTCTGCCGAATCCCCTGTAAGCTGTTTGGTGGAGGTGGTATCAGATTTTATGACGATGGCACTGATGGGCACTCCTATTACATCGTGTTTTTTCTCGGTGATAATATCCACGGTGGCGGTCATTCCGGGCCGAAAGGGAGAATAGCTTTCCGGTTTTCCTTCTGTAAGGTCTGCATACGACTGGGGCAGGATGCGAACCTTCACCTTAAAATTGGTCACCTGGTCTGCACTTAAAGAGCTCTCGGCACTGTTTGCAATTTCAGTGACCACGCCGGTAAAATCTTTTTTCAAATAGGCATCCACTTCCACTTTTGTGGAATCGCCTACGGCCACCTTTACTATATCGTTTTCGTTTACATCCACAACCACCTCCATATTTTGAAGATTTGCCACGCGAACAATTTCGGTACCGGCCATTTGGGCCGTTCCTACCACTCTTTCCCCGAGTTCCACGGATAATTTTGAAATGGTTCCTGCCATTGGCGAATATATGGTGGTTCGGGAAAGGTTGTCCACCGATTGCTTTACGTTGGCCATTGCGCTTTGAACATTGTAGTAGGCAGCCTTTTTATTGGCCTGCGCCATATCGTAATCGGTAACCGATTGGTCCCATTCACTTTTTGAAATCACTCCTTTTTCAAACAACACCTTGTTGCGCTCATAGTTCAATTTGGCGTTTTTCTCGCTGGCTTCTGCCTGGGCAAGCTGGGCGCGCACGTTCTGAAGGCCCGCTTGCGACTGGCTAACCGCCGCCTGTATCAAATCGGGATTTATCTTTACCAGAAGATCTCCCTTTTCCACCGTCTGCCCTTCCTTTACCGGCAGTTCGATAATTTCTCCCGACACTTCCGAAGAGAGGGCCACTTCCACCTCCGGCTGAATTTTGCCGGTGGCAGCTACCGTTTCCACGATATCAATTGGTGACACGGTAGTGACTTCCACCTCCCGAAAATCGCCCGACTTGCCAAACCAGCCAGCCTTCTTTCCCGCGATGAGGATTACAATAAGCACCGCGATTGCCACGGAAATCCAGATCAATGTCTTTTTCTTCATATCTAAAATTTTAATTCACTGGGAGCAACACCAAAATAAAGTTCGAGTACTTTCAATTTAAAAATATAATCAAATTTAGACCGGTTGAGTTCGATTTTCGAATTGTCATAGCGCAACTTAGACTGGCTAAAATCAAAGGCATTGGTCAGGCCCACATCAAATCTATCTTTGGCGTATTGGTAAGCCAGTTCTTGCGATTCCATGGCCACCTTTGCCGCCTCATAGGCCTCAAAGGCACCATTGGCATCTACATAGGCCTGATATACGTTCGATTCCAAATCCAACTCTGCCTGCTCCAATCTATATTGAAAATCCTTGAGGTTGATTTTGCTGCGCTTCACGCTGCTGCGCACGGCAAAGCCGTTAAATACCGGTATGTTCAACTGCAATCCATACCCAATTCCGTCATTGAGATACAATTGTTCCACAAACCCCCTTTGTAAGGGATCGTTATCGGCATAACGGGTGTTGTATCCAAAAAAGGCCGATAGAGTGGGATAATATCCTCCCTTGGAAATCTGAACATCCTTTTGGGCCAGTTCCACATTTTTCTGGGCTATTTTTACTTCGGAACGGGTTGCCTTGGCGCTGGCTATTATTTCGGAAACATCTTTGTTGGCTATGGAGCCGTCAACCACTTCATACTCTTTTTCTGCCACATCGAAATTTGAATAATCCTTGATCAAGAGCAGTTGGGCCAAGCTGATAAGTGAAATCTTTACGGCGTTTTCGGCCACGGCAATCTTTTGTTTTTCGCTGGCATCGGTGGCCCTAATTTCCAGAAGATCGCCTCGGGGCAATACCCCCGCATCGACCAGATCGCTGGTTCGCTGAAACTGTTCCAAGGTGACAATGTTTTGCGAGCGGGCCACTTCCAGGTTGGCCTTGTTGAGGAGAACCTGCAAAAACGAATTGGCCACAGTAAGGGCAATATCGTCCTTCATCTTGTCCAGACGATACGAGGCAGCAAGTTGCGAGAGTTTTGCCCGCTGCAACTGCCTTACATTGCGAAGCCCATCAAATAAGGTCAGTCCTACATTGACGGCTCCCGAAGCCGAACCCAAAGTGGTATTCTCCAATCGGTTATTGGTGGGATTAAGGCTGAGTCCGGTATTTTTTGAAGCACTGGCATTGGCGTTGAGAGTGGGCAAAAAATTACCGATGGCCTCCAACTTGTCGGCATCTGTACTCTCTAAATCGAGCTCGCTCTGTTTTATTGAAATATTGTTTTCCAAGGCGTAGGCCACACATTCCTCCAACGTCCATTTTTTGGTTTGGGCCTGCATGGCAAAAAAAGATGCCGATAGAAAAAATAAAACGATTTGCTTTCTCATAAATGAATAAGGTTAATTAATATGTCTAAAGGGCAGGTGGCTTGTTACAATTTACTGTAATTTATCCCTTCCCGCCAGGTGCCGGTTTTAGTTGATTCCACACCTTTAGCCGGTCGTTCTGCGAAATGCCGCTCTTTACCTCCACGTCTATCCCGTCGCTAATTCCCAATTCTACCTCCTTACGCTCAAAATCCTGGTCTCCCACTTGCACCTCAACATACGGTTTTTTGGTCCTGGGGTCGTATTGCACCAAGGCCTCCTTGATAGTAAGCACATCCTCTGCCTTGTCCAGGATAATGGAGGCATTGGCACTTAAGCCTGCCCGGACAAAGGTATTGACGGTGTCCAGTTTCTTCATGGTGCCTTTTATTTCAAATTGGATGGCGCCATTCTCACTAACCCCTTTGGGAGCAATGTAATCCAGTTCGGCCTGAAAAGTCTTGTCCTGTAAAGCCCCAACGGTAATTTCCAAAGGCAGGCCCTCCCTAATTTTCCCCACCTCGCTTTCATCTACTTTTCCTTCAAAAATCATTTTGTCCACATCGGCCAAGGTGGCGATGGTGGTACCATCGTTAAAATTGTTGGCCTCAATAACCTGATTCCCTGTTTTTACCGGCACATCCAATACCATTCCCGAAACGGTGGCACGGATTTCGGTATTGGCCGAGGCTCCCAGCCCGGCTGTTGTTCCCGTTTTTACTATATCGTAGTTTTGGCTGGCGGCGGTAAGGTTTACTTGTTCTTGTTTCAACCTTTGCCGGGCTTGATCGAAAGCCAACTGGGCATTGTCAAATTCATTGGCGGAAATAACCCCTTTTTCAAACAATTCCTTTTGACGATTGTAAATGCTTTTTTGATTTTCGAAAGCCAAGCGTGCTGTTTCTACCTGGGTACGGGCCCCATTGATATTGCTTTTTGCACTGTTCAGGGAAGAGACATTGGGCACTACCTTCACTTTTGCAATAAGATCTCCAGCCTGGATTATGTTTCCGGCCTCCACGTATATTTCATCTATAATTCCGGAAATATTCGGCTTTATCAAAACCTCCTCTTTGGGAACAATACTTCCCGTGGCAACCGTTTTCTTTACAATGGTTCCCATCTTCGGCGATTCGGTGGTGTATATCACCGGATCTTCCATGTTTTTTGAATACAACCAAAACATAGAGCCTATAAAGAATACGCCTATGACGATGAGAATTATTAAGGTTTTTGTTCTTTTCATAAATCTATTTCGCCTAAACGAAAAATTTTTAAGTTATACATTTTTATTCCGAACGCAGGGCGTCCACCGGTTTAATCTTGATGGCGTTCTGGGCGGGAATCATCCCCGCCAACAATCCTGAAATTATTAATATGCCCAGGGCGATCAGCACCACCCCTATATTGACAGACGGATTCAAGAACATCATATCCGTGGTGTCCATATTGTCCAGTTGGTAATTGACAAAAGCGAGGACCCCTGTTGCCAAAATTATTCCCGCCATCCCCGAAACAATCGTCAAAAATACAGATTCGAGCAATATTTGCGAGCGGATGCTCCAAGGGGTAGCACCCAGCGCACGCCTAATCCCAATCTCCTTGGTGCGCTCGCGAACCACTATCAGCATGATATTGCTTATCCCAATAACCCCCGACAGCAACACCAAAATCCCCACAAAATACGCGACGAAATTTAAGGCGGCAAAAAGACCATTGATTTTGTTGTACTCCTGGAAAAGATCAAAGTTACCCACTGCCCTGTCGTCTGACGGAGCTATGGAATGCCGTGCCTTGATCACATCAAAAACAGCCGACTTTAATTGGGTTATGGAAAAACCATCTTCGGCCGTTATGGCCATCCATCCCACAATATCGGCCATGTTGAAAGCCTGCGAAAACGACGTGAAGGGTACAAAGATTTCCTTCTGGTTTTCCTCGGCATCGCCATTGTTCTGACCAATTTTTTTATAGGTGCCAATGACCAGGAAGTTAACCCCGCTAATTTTGATATAAGAGCCTATCACTTCTTCTCCCGGTTCATAAAGAATATTCTGCACGCCACTGCCGATGATGGCAACCTTCCGCTTTTCATCTATATCGGAATAATTGATAAACCTTCCCGAGGTGATCGCCATGGGTTGCTGATGGATAATTTCGGGATAGTCGCCATAAACATTGAACGCTCCCGATTGTAAACCTCGAACCACGTTGTTGGCACCCCTAAATCCGCCCAATTGGTTTCGGGGCGATACGTAGCGCAATCCAGGCACCTGTTGTTTTATGGCCTGCACATCATCCAACTTAAAGTTGTAGCGTCTTCCCTTGGGCAGACCTTTATAAGGTTGCGACACATTCTGTGCCCACATAAACATGGAATTGGTGGCCATCCCTGTAAAGGCTTGTTTGATACCGTTTTCCAGTCCATTGCCCGCCGCGAGGAGGATTACGAGAATAAATATCCCCCACAATACGCCGAAGGCGGTGAGCACCGTTCTAAACCAGTTGCTGCTCAAGGCCTCTATTATTTCAGACCATCGGTCGCTGCTGAACATACTATTCATCTCGCAAGGCTTCAATGGGTTTGATATTGGCAGCGCGATAAGCAGGAAAAAACCCTGCCACCGCTCCGGCCACAATAAGAATAACAACCGTAATTACCGCAACCGAAAAATCTACGGAAGGATTACTGATAAAGTTGGTCTCGATAAGAGGCCCGGCAAATTGGATCAAGAACAATGCTAACAACAGCCCCACAAAACCCGCGATGGCCGTAACAAAAATAGATTCGTGCAGTACCATGCCCACAATAGACCACGGTTCGGCACCTATTGCTTTCCGAATTCCTATTTCCTTGGTGCGTTCCTTGACAATGATGAGCATAATGTTGCTCACCCCGACAATCCCCGCAATGATAGTGCAAATTCCCACACCCCAAAAAAACCATCGTATCATATTGCCCAGATCGAAAAAGCGTTTCATGTTTTCCAAAGTGTTGTTTACGTTCACGGCGCGGGTATCTGTAGGCGAAATGGTATGTGCAGCCTTAATATCGGCCTCCAACTGTGCCGAAAAAGCATTGGAAGCGGCCAGGGCCTCGTCGTAATTTCTATATTCTTTTAAGGAAAAGGCCAGCGAGCGCAATTTGTCGCCGGCATTAAAAACGCGTTGGCTGGTGGTCAAAGGAATAAATATGCGGGTCTCCTCCCGTTCGCCCCCTGGATCGGAATACACGCCCACCACCTTAAATTTGATGCCGGTAATGTCAATATACTTGCCTATGGCATCCTTGCCCTTAAACAGATCGAGAAAAACCTGATTTCCGATAACGGCAAATTTCTCAAAGCCATCCAGGTCGCTTTGGTTTAAATAGCGTCCGGCAACCATGCTTTCCTTCTCCAAAAACTGGTAATCTCCGGTCACCCCTTCAATGCGATAGCTGCCATTTTCATTGCCAAAGGAGGTCAGCGCTCCCCATACACTGAAAACCCCCGATTTATACTGCAGGTTGTCCTCATTCTTTTTTACGGCCATTTCAAAATTGCGATTGTCCAGTTGAATTCTCCTTCCGGGGTTTAATCCCTTGTACTCTTCGGAAGTAATTCCGGTCCATACGCTAATTCTGTTTGAAGCATCATTTTCAAATTCCTTGGCCACGCCATTTTGCATTCCCTGTCCGATGGCCAAAAGCACCACCAGAATAAAAATGCCCGATGCCACGGAAAGTCCGGTCAAAAAAGTCCGCAGTTTATTTTTGCGAATGGTGTCGAATATTTCCTGCCACCGTTCCAGACTAAACATAGGCCCCGGAATTGGCTCGAACCTGTGTTACCGGCGAGTCGTCGATTATCAATCCATCCTTGAGATTTACAATGCGTTTGGTCATGTGGGCAATGTCTTCTTCATGGGTGACAATGAGGATGGTTTTGCCCTCATCGTTTATCCCTTGGATCAATTCCATGACCTCATAGGAAGTCTTGGTGTCCAGTGCACCGGTGGGCTCATCGGCCAAAAGCACTTTCGGATTGCTGGCCAAGGCCCTGGCTATTGCCACCCGCTGTTTTTGCCCACCCGACAGCTCGTTGGGGAGATGCGACGCCCAAGCGGCGAGACCTACTTTCTCCAGGTAATGCATGGCCTTTTCTTCCCTGATTTTTCGTTTCATCCCTTGATAAAACAGCGGCATTCCCACATTTTCCAAAGCCGATTTATAATTGATCAGGTTAAAGGATTGAAAAATAAATCCCAGAAATTTGTTTCTATACCGGGCTGCCACCTTTTCGTTCAGATTTTTTATCAGCGTGCCATCCAAGATATAGGAACCTGAATCGGCCTCATCCAAAATTCCCAAGATATTCAGAAGCGTAGATTTTCCCGAGCCCGAAGAGCCCATAATGGAAACCATTTCGCCCTCTGCCACCGAAAAATTGATTCCCTTGAGCACGTGCAGGGAATTTTTCCCCATCGGATAGCTTTTGTGAAGGTCTTTAATTTCAATCATTGTCTTTCTTTATTCTCGCGCCTGTATCTTTAGCGGCAAATAACAGCCATTACGGGCATTGCCTACCTTCTTATAAAAATGGTTTCCAGGGCACGAATATGTTGTTCTGCATTACGCGAAAGATATACCAATTATGGGCTTATAGGAATTTTTGAGCGCGGGGACGACGCTGTGTATAAGACGACCGAGGACCGGAATTGTTACAGACAAAAATGGGGAACTGTCCGTTAGTCTTAAAGCTCTCCCCTCTCACGAGCTTTTTTGCGGTTACGGTAAACGGCGTATCCCACCCCGGCAACCAGCAGGTAAGGAAAAATCATCAAATACATAATTCCGTTGTTGATTCCCTTGGCGGCCTTTCCCCCGTCTTCACTTTCCAAAACCGCACGGCACATGGCGCACTGCGCTTCTGCCGGTAGGCAGAAAAACGCGACAAGCGCTATAACAAGGAGGATTCTAATTTTCATACTTTAAAAATTTTAACATGGAGCAGGCATTTCCGATAAATAATTTATTGCCATTTCAGTAATATGGAGCTATCATCAAATATACCAAAACTCCACTTACAGCCACATAAAGCCACAACGGATAGGTGTATCGGGCAATTTTACGGTGCTTGTAAAAGTTTCCAGACAAGGCTCTTACAAAGGTAACCAGCACAAAGGGAATAACGATTACGGATAAAAAAATATGCGTAATAAGCACAAAATAATAAAAATACTTGATAAAACCAGAACCGCCAAAGGGGGTGGAATCGGAGGTCATGTGGTATGCCATATACAGGGTGAGAAAGAGTACTGACAACACCAAGGCAGTCTTCATCAACCGTTCGTGCATTTTCCTGTTTCCTTTTCTAATGTGATATACGGCCGTGACCAATAGGACCGCCGTAATAGCATTGATACTGGCATAAATAGGCGGCAGAAATCCTAAACGCGGCACCCCGGGAATCCGCACGCTAAACAATAAGGCTACCACAAGTGGAATTGCTATGGACAATACCCAAATCCATACTGTGTACTTTGTTTTTTTTACCAAAGGTTCGCTCATTTTATTACGCTGTCAAAATATTTAAAACGGTATTATCATTTTCTCAACAGGTCCTGCCTATAACAATTTGTTGATATCTTCTTTGAGCATTTGGATATCCTTGTTTTCCAAACCATTATAATATATCAGGGGATTGCCGTTTTCGTCTTTTCTCGACCGTATTTTTCCCTCCTGGTCCACCAAGGCGAAAAGTCCCGAGTGCTCAAAGCCTACCTCAGAATCGGGAGTTTCTCCCACATATAGTTTAAAGCCTTCATTGGCAAGTTTGAAAATTTCCTCCTTATCGCCCGTGAGCAGATGCCATTGTAGTTTGGTAATGCCTTTGTCTTTGGCGTATTCCTTTAATACTGCCGGGGTGTCATGAGTAGGATCAATAGTAATGGAAGCAATCCCAACATTGGGGTTTCCCAGAAACTCGTTTTGTACTTTGATCATGTTGTCGGTCATGATAGGGCAGATGTCTGGACAGGTGGTAAAAAAGAATTCCACCACGTAGACCTTTCCACTGTAATCGGCATTGGTAATGGTTTTGCCGTTTTGGTCCACAAAGCTGAAAGGCGGCACTGTTCCTATGGTTTCCAAATCGGGAGTGGAGAGTCTGTCCACAATTTTTGGTACGGCCCAAATTCCAAAAATCAGGATGACAAACGAAATTCCGATGTACGAATAACTCTTTTTCATTTTTTCTGAACTTTTGTCAACGAAGAAACTTCTTCGAAGTTATTTTTCTTATAAAACCAAGCTTCTTCAGAAGGCTTTAAACCCTTTCCGAAGAAAAAAGGATAAGGGTTAAATTTCGCGCCTGGACTTGTTTTCCTTGGTCGCCCTTCGGTATTCTGCCAACAACACCTTTACATCATCGCTCATCTTGTTGTTTATCTCGGCAATTTCGCTGGAATCAAACCCGTACATCACCCCTTCGTCCTTGTCGTCATCGCGACCTCTTAAATTCCTTTCCTTATCGATTATAAAAACATAAGGGGTGGAAAACTGACTGTCCAATTGATACGAACTGTTCAAGGAATGAAACACGCGCTGTATTTCTGATTCCTCTCCAAAGGCAAACAACCACGAATCGGTGGGGGCTATTTGCCCAATCTTTTGTTCCAGGGCCTGGGCCTGCTCCTCGGTTCCTTTGGGAAGCAGGATAACGATTTGAAACTCGTTAAACCCGTAATTCTTGCCATATATTTTATGCGCAAGATTATAGGCGTAGGCCTTATGCGCCTCCAGGTCATGTCCAAAAAAGCCGAGAATGGTAATATGGTTCTGCAGTCTAACCGGTTTTCCTTTTGCCGTTTCAAAATTACGCAGTTCCTCCACATTGTGGGTGAGCACCGGAAGCGGCCGAAAATAGTTGGTGCTAAGGGCAAAGAAAATATAGGCTGTAATGGGCAAGATAAAGAGAATGCCAAGCACGATATATTTCTTCATAATACACGGTAAATTAAGGCTACAAAAATAAGCCCAATAAAGACCTTTGACAACCTTTTCTGCTAAATATTTTGACGAGGCCGGTCCATAAAAAAACCCTCACAAGGAGGGTTTTAAAAAAGATATCTGTCTATTAGAAATTGGTTTTTATATATCCGTTTTCCATCACTTCGTGGATGTAATCCCCTTCAATCAAAATCAAGGCGACCAAATAGGCAATAAGGAATACACCGGTCCATACCACCGCACGGCGCAGTCCGTTGGTTTCGTCGCGCATGTGCATAAAATCCCAGGTAATGTAATAGGCTTTTACAATGGTGAGGATAATAAATACCCAGTTGAGCAATTTCAGGGCGAGGAAGTGGTGTTCGTCCAAAAATGCAGGGCGGATGATCCCCAATGTTACCTCAATTATGGTAACGATGGAAAGAAATACAAATACTCCCCAGATCTTGTGAACGTTTGAACTAAATTTCCAGGTACCCCGGAAAATGGCCAATTTGTGTTCGTGTTTATATTCGTGTTCCTGTGTCATTTTTTATAATTTGAAATTCTATACCAAGTAAAAGAAGGTAAATACAAATACCCAAACCAAATCCACAAAGTGCCAATAAAGCCCCACTTTTTCAACCATGGTATAATGTCCACGGCGCTCGTAGGTACCCAAAATTACATTTAGAAAAATAATGCAGTTAAGCATTACCCCAATGGAAACGTGAAACCCGTGAAAACCGGTGATAAAGAAAAAGAAATCGGCAAACAACGGATGGCCGTATTCATTATGGGTAAGGTTGGCACCCTTCACTATAGATTCGCCATCGCGCTGCAATTTGTCAATGGACTCGGTACGGGAGAGAACAATATGCTGGCCGTTTTCATCCTTTTGCTGAATTCTTATCAGCAGGTTATCGTTGGCCAAAAAGCCTTTTTTCACTTCTTCATAAGACACTTCGGGCAGGAATTCTTCTTCCTGCTTATACCAAACTCCGTTGGCGCGGGTTTGTCTAATTCGTTCAGCACCTGTAGCAAGAGCAAAATCATCCACGGCCACGCGTTCGCCTTCGGTATTCAAAAATTGTAAAATCTCGCCTCCCTTGGTTTCTACAGCACCGTAGTCTCCTTTGATAAAGGTGGACCACTCCCAGGCTTGGGAACTGAGGAATATCAAACCTCCAATTATGGTAAGAAACAGATACATGGCCACTTTATGCTTCTGCATCTTACTTCCTGCATCCACGGCAAGAACCATGGTTACCGAAGAAAAGATAAGGATGAAGGTCATAAAGGCCACGTAATACATGGGCGCATCTACTCCGTGAAGAAAGGGAAAGTGGGTAAAAACCTCATCGGGAATAGGCCAGATTTCGGCAAATTTAAATCGGGACATCCCATAGGCAGCAAGAAAACCGGAAAAGGTCAGGGAATCGGAAACGATGAAAAACCACATCATCAATTTGCCATAACCTGCCTTTAACGGAGACACGCCTCCACCCCACGTTTTTCCTTCAGTACCTGTTTGTACAACAGTTGCTTCCATAAAATGAGTTTGGTTTAGAAAATAAGATTCAAAAATACGTTTAATTTTTATTTAACGAAATATAAAAACAAAAACAGGTAAATCCATACCGCATCGACAAAATGCCAGAAAGTTGCAGCCAGTTCAATCCCAAGGGTTTTACCGTGGGCATACTTTTGTTTAAAATGATTATAAATTACCACCATAAGGGCAATAAGCCCCCCAAATACGTGGGCAACGTGCAACAAAACCACCAAATAAATAAAGGACGTGGTAATACTGCTGGCTGCTCCGGTAAAGTAATAACCGCTGGCCACAATCTCGGAAAAGCCAATAAACTGGAAGACCAGGAAAGCAATTCCCAGACCTAAGGTTGCGAAAAGAAAAACCATGCCGGCACTATCCTTTCCTCTTTTGATGGTTCTTTTGGCCAAAATGAAAGTAACGCTGCTCACCAATATCAGCACCAAACTCACGTAAAATGCCGGCGGAATCTGGAAATTTGAAATCCAGTCCGGCCGTTCAGAACTTACCACATAAGCACTGGTTAGACCAGCAAAACTCATGGTAAGGCTTATTATGCCAAACCAGAGTATATTTTTCTTGGCTCTTGCAATTTTTGCCTCTTCGGGCCCTTGGGAAAGATTCATTGTTATCATTTTATATTTTGTTAAAAATATTATTTTATCTCAGGAACTTATCCGCTACATAAATTACCTGCAGCAAGGTAATATAACTAACACTGGCCAACATAAGTTGCCGCGCCGCCTTATCTGTCTGCTCCCTGTATAATCGTATGGCATAGTAAAGAAGCCCAATGCCAATGGCACCAATAAGAACTCCGGAAACGGGGGTAAGATAAAGTTTTCCCGTAACTCCCAACACCGGGATCAAGGAAGCCAATACGGTCCATAGGCAATAGAGCACCACCTGCAGGGCCGTGCCCCGGTCTCTTTTCCCATTGGGAAGCATATAAAATCCACCCTTTTTATAGTCGTCATAAAGAAACCATCCAATCGCCCAAAAATGGGGAAATTGCCAAAAGAATTGAATCATAAACAGCGTTCCCGGTTCTATGCCAAAGGTGCCGCTTGCCGCCACCCAACCCAACATAAAGGGTATGGCCCCGGGAAAGGCACCAACAAAAACAGATAAAGGAGTACGGGTCTTTAGGGGAGTGTATAAACTTACGTACATAAAGATGGAAACCGCCCCAAACATGGCCGTGATGGGATTGATCGAATACAAGACTACTATTCCCGTAACGGTAAGCACACTAGCCAAGACAAAAGCAGAACGCACATCCATACGGCCGGCAGGAAGTGGCCGGTCTTTGGTCCTGTCCATCAAAACATCCAGGTCGCGCTCTACAATTTGGTTAAATACATTGGAAGCGCCCACCATACAATAGCCGCCCACACACAACAGGAACAAAACAAAAAAATCAATGGTGTCCGCCCCCAAAAGATAACCTGCCACCGAAGAAAAAACCACACTCACAGAGAGGCGGAACTTAGTGATTTCAGTAAAATTACGCAGTAGCGACTGCATAAAGGATGGGGAATAGGTAACAGACAAGCTCATACTGTATTTGGCTGGGCAAAGATACGTTTCCTATCCACTTTTACCAATAGATAATCTACAATGTTGAACCGTATTCTATGGATTTTTAGTATTTTCAACCGATTTTAAAAACCATCAACATGTTTCGAAAAATTCTCTTTCTACTTTCCGTTTTCTGCACCTCTCTTCTAAACGCACAGACCGATACCGGCAAATCGTTCCACACCGGTATGATCAAAGTAAACAACAACATCTATATGCTCCAGGGCAAAGGGGGAAATATTGGCCTCAGTTTTGGAAAAGATGGGATTTTTATGGTCGATTCACAATATGAAGACGGCATTGAGCTGATAAAAAAAGAAATCAACAAAAAGTCCAATGACTCTATCGTATTTCTCATCAACACCCATTTTCATCAAGACCATACAGGAGGCAACGCGGCTTTGGCAGAAACGGGAACGATAATCGTTGCCCATGAACTTACAAAAAAGAGGTTGGAAAGCACCATGGAGGCTGGAAACAAAAAGAAATCGCCCCTGTCATTGCCCGTGATCACCTTTTCGAAAGACCTTACTTTTGATTTCAACAACGAAAGAATTCTCCTCATGCACGTGCCCACAGCACACACAGACGGCGACGTGATGGTTTATTTCACCGACAACAATGTATTGCACATGGGCGATATTTTTTTCCATGGAAAATATCCCTTTATCGATCTCAAACACGGGGGCAGCGTAAAAGGATATATTGCAGCCATGGAAACCGCCCTGAATACAATCGATGATAATACCAAGATAATTCCGGGACACGGCCCCTTGGCCACCGTCAAGGATTTGAGAAATGACCTCACCATGCTTGCCTCCACCTACAAGCAGGTACAACAGATGGTAGCAAAGGGCAAGACCGAAGACGAGGTTGTAGCTATGACCAATCTCACCGATACCTACGATGCCCAAGGCTATGGCGATGGCTTTATAAACAGGGAATCCTTCCTGCGCACCCTATATGCCGACTTGTCGCAAGTCAATGAGAGCAAACAGGAACGGCGGGAAAAAAATGAGGCCGCTCGTAAAAAATACGAACAGATAAAGAAACAGCACGAGAAAAAAGGATAATTCACTTTTTCTTAAAAATCGTAATACCAATTAAAAAGATCGGTCCTAATTCCAAAATTCACCCAAGTAGTATTGTTTTCAAAAACGGTTTGGGTATCGACCAGGGGTTTGAATTTTCTAAAGATCACGCTTCCGTAAACTTTCAGATTGGTGGCCGGATTGATTACATATCCGGCCTGTAATTCAGTATGGAAAAAATCAGTAGTATTTCCCTGGGTCAGTTCGTTCCCCTTTTCATGCGGCCTATCGTCTTCTGAGGTGTAAACATTTCCGCCATAGGCAAAGGTGTTTTCTTCGGTGTTGAAATCCAAACCTCGCTTGGCGATGATTATCTTTGCATCGCCAAACCACCTTTCCCGTTGATACCTGGCAATGGCGATTAATTCCCAAAAATTGGCACCCAAAGTATGGGCCATGGTCTGGTTGTTATGGCCGTAATTGAGATTTATGGTGTGGTGTGAAAAAGTGTAGGGCCGCACCCTGTTGTATTCCGCTTGAAGAAAAAGGTTGTTTAATCCAAAGGCATTGTAATATTTCATTCCCAATTGATATCCGGTCTTGTTCTTGTAACTCCCTTCCCCACTAAACACATCGGAAGACGAAAATTCGTCTATTAAAAATTGCCCATAGACGTTTACCTTATCACTGATCTTGTACTTTCCGCTGAGGCCTATCAAGGCATTCCCGCCGCGGGAACCGGTGGAAAACTCAATAGAATGGTAGAAGATAACCGGGTTCATATAATTTAGGTCAAATCCGCGATCGTTGTCGTTTTCCCAAATAACCGACTCGAAAAAGCCCAGGTTCAGCCGCTTGGTTATATTGTAACTCAAGTAATGGTTAGCCATATACTTGGTGCGATAAGACCCGCTTTCGGTAACCTCTTTCCGCACATCGCGCAAAGACATCCACGTGTTGGTGTATTTCAGTTTCCAAAAGGTAGTATTGAGTTTAAAGAATGGATAGGGGCTGGCATTGTCACTTAGGAACAACGAGCGGTAGCCATCGCCGATAAAAGTTTTGCCATGGCCCAACTGAAGGTTGAAATAGCGGGAAGGGGTGTAAGAAATATATCCGGTGGCTATGGGATAGTCATAAGCATCCGTTTTAAAGCGCTTGGCAATCCCCCTCCCGGGAATTATGCCAGGATTTCCGCCTGCCGGCGGCATGGATTCGGCAGCGCGATTAAAATAATCGGCAAACCTTCCTTGGCTTTCAAAGATGGCTCCGAAAAATCCAATCTGTTTTCCAATGCCACCCTGGGTATAAATTAAACGCGTGTTATTATAAGTATTGATATCGGCACCCAAATCCTTCCCAAGTTGGAGGTCCACTCCCGGGTCCAAGGTTAGCCAATAATCATTTCCTTTTATGGTCACCATGTGTTCGTTCCAGAATTTCCGGCCAAACCAAGAGGTTTTATCCTTTAAAAGCAATTTGTTCGCTTGTTCAAAATCGTAATACCTGTTTACCTCGCTATAAATAAAAGGCTTTTGCGCAGTATGGCTGTTGGCTCCCACTTGGTTGAGGGCGGAATCAAAAAGACTGTAGTTGTGATGGGAAAGAGGAATGGTAAGGTTACTGCGGTATTCTTCGTTGTCATAGGGCAAATGGGCAATAGACTCGTATTCCCCCGACCGATCTATCACTACTCCACTCTTTGCTAAATGTGAGGGTAACGGCCGGGGACTGGCCGCGGGCCCAAACGGTATGGAAAGGGTAAAGGAGAACTGCACATAGGCAGGTTTGCCGTTATAGGTGGCGGGAGCTACTTGAGGCAGATTGCTGAACACCCTCTTCATCTCCTTTTTTAATTCTTCGTAGAAGGCATCCACATAAAGAACCTTAAAATTCCCATCAGCGGTAACTTCAAAAAGGACGGTGACATTTCCGGAATAGTTTTCTTCGGAAACCTTTAAAGGAATTTTAAACTCCTCCCGGACCAACGACTGCAAGGTGTGCTGAAAGCATTCCTCCAGTTGGTTTATTTCTACTTGCGAACAGTTGGGGAATACCGGATATTTTTCGTATTGTGCTGCGGGAACCTGTGCGAGGGCATTGCAAGCTGCCCATAACAGAAGGGACAAGAACAGATAACGGATAGGCATCAGGAAAATTTTGATGCGAAAGATACAGATTTTTAAATGGCTGTTCTACAAAAAAAGCTCCCAAAATTTGGGAGCTACGGGGTGCCCGGGTATAAAATTCTCACTGAATATTGAATACAATCGGCACCGTGTACAGTACCTCCACATTCTTATTTCCCTGGCGCCCCGGTTTCATAGGGGGAAGTTGGGAGACCACGCGCTGCGCCTCCTTTTTCAGGTTATCGTCGGTGCTGTTGGCCCGCACATCTGCAATATACCCGTGGGAATCTATTTTAAATTGAACGTAAATCTTATGGGTGCGATTGGGCTCCAAATTCTGCAAGAGAGACTTTCGAAAATTCCTGTTGATAAATTCATTGATCTTGGCCGACATACAATCTATTTTTTCCGCATTGGACTGCCTGGCATCGCAACCGGGATAAACCGGAACATGCTCTACATTTACAATAGACTTGGGCGCTTCCTCAACGGGTGCTTCTACGGGAGCGGAAGGGGCAATGGGCGCAGTAGGTTCCTCTGGATTGACCTCGGTGGAAGGAATGGTAGTTTCCTTGGTGTCCAAAGTATTTGGCTCCACCTCCAAAATGTCGATTACCGTCGTTTTGGGCACACTGACTATTTTTTTCGGCTTTACTACGGCAACCGGCTTAGGCTGCTCCTTGGGCACCTCCACCTGATATTCTACCGTGGCAAGCTCCGGAACAAAGTAATCCCGCGGCTGCTCCTGGGCTACCCGACTCACTTCAAAGGATGTCTGCATTAACCAAAAGACCAACAACAGACTTACAATTATTCCCACTTGAAAGAACAATCGCGAATTCCATTTAATATTCACGTTTTTCTTAGCTTCTCTTGAAGTGACTGGTATTTTTTCGTTTGATTTCATAACAGAATCCTTTTTATGGTTACATATTATGAATTACAACTGTTGTGCCAAAAAAGAAAATCCCGTTTTCGAAAATTCGAAAACGGGATTTGCTGCAAGGATTAAATCTTACTACTGAATATCAAAAATAATAGGAAGGGAATACAAAACACCTACCGGTTTTCCTCGTTGCTTACCAGGAGTCATATCGGGTAGGGATTGCACTACGCTCACGGCCTCCTTCTCCAATCGGGGATGCGGGGCACGGGCGCGAACTTCTACAACCTTTCCATTTTTGTCAATTTTAAACTGCACCATGATTCGCTGCCTTCCCTCAAGACCTAAATCACTGGCGAGGTTGGTGTTGAATTTTTTATTGATAAAGGAAGCAACCTTTTCAGACATACATCTTTTTTTGGCATCGTTTCCTTTTTCGTTTTCACATCCAGGATACACTGGCACGTTTTCAATAACGGCAAATGGCACATCGGCAATTTCTTCTTCTACCACCTCTTCCTTGATTTCCTTTACCTCCACGATTTTTTCATCCTGGTGGGCCTCGGTAGATTCAATGATGGTTTCTTCCACATCTTCCTCATCCTCTATCACGTCAATTACTTCCGGAGCTGGCGGTGGTGGGGGTGGCGGTGGGGGCGGGGTGAGTTGTTGGGTAACGGGTATTTCCTCTACCAGATCTTCCCCTACATCAAGCTGCCCAAAATCGCTTTGGGTCTTGTCGTAACTCTTCCATTCAATAGCTTGCCAGGCCAAGAAAAGCATTAAAATCATGCCCAATTGAAAAAAGAGCATGCTTCTGCGGCTCACATCGGCCTTCGGATTTTTTTTGGGTTCCATAATATTGGGTTTAACTCGATGCTAAAATATATAAATTCTACTTCAATCGAAAAATAAATGTAAATTTTAAGGAATAAAGATTGCCCTGATCTTTTTAAAAACAAAAATACCCAAAAGGGTTCCTACCGTATTGGCTGCCACATCCCAAATATCGGGGCTGCGGGAGGTAGTGAGCAGTCCTTGCAATACCTCAATTATTATGCCATATAAAAGACTTCCCACCAACAGCATTAATATGTGAAACCGCGATAATTTGCCGTTTTTTCTAAATAGATAGAGCTGCCATAAAAATGCAAATCCTAAATAAATTGCCAAGTGGACCACTTTATCGGTACCTGCAGGAAGATTCACCTTTGGCAGATCTGAGGAGGGCAACAGGAACAAATATGTAATCGCCCCACTATACAGCAGGGCGATTATCAAAATGGTTTTATTTTCCAATAAGCGATTTATACGCTTCATCATTTAAAAGGTCATCTACCTCCTCGGGATTGGACATCTTGATTTTTATCATCCATCCTTCCCCATAAGGATCGGAATTGACCTTTTCGGGTTCCGATTCCAGGTTTTCATTAAACGCAACGATTTCTCCGGATAGGGGCAAAAACAAATCGGAAACCGTCTTAACAGCTTCCACAGTGCCAAAAACCTCTTCGCGGTCCATGGTGTCGCCCACCGTTTCCACTTCCACATAAACGATATCGCCGAGTTCGCCCTGGGCAAAATCGGTTACGCCCACAGTGGCCGTGTCGCCCTCAATCCTCACCCATTCGTGATCTTTTGTGTATTTTAATTCAGCAGGAATATTCATAATTCAATCTTAAGTTTGTAAATGTATTATTATTTGTTTTAGTTTCCAAAGTTGTAGCGCAAGGTAAATCCGCTACGGATAGTGGTTTGGGGAAAGGCCGTGGAAATGGCGTATTCCGAAAAGGAATGGTCATAGTAAAACAGCGCGGTCAGGTTCTTGGTCAGGGCGTAATCTACACTCAACTGCGCCCCATAAATGGTCTGTCCCGCAGTGGTCTGGCTGTTTGCCAAATCCAAATATCGGATAATGGTGATATTATCCCTTCTGGAAAGATCCACCTTAAAGTTGAGGTCGCTAACCATTACGGTTCTGTTCCCGCCAAAGTTGGTGCCTATTCGCAAATCTTTTATGCGATATCCCAAACCTATGATATACTCGTTGCCCTTGATCTCGGTGAGGAGGTTGTTGGCAAAGCTCAACGACAACGCCCTATCCTTCCTCATTTCCGCCAAAATTTTTATGGAATTGTTCATTTCAAAATCAATGCGAAGCAAGGGCGAAAATTGCTCGGTGAGGTTAACGTTGGTCAACAAGGTCTTCACCTTGAAGTTCCCCGATTGATCGGTAGCTTCCGGGGTATAGGGATCGTAATCCAGGTTTGATTGAAACTGGTTTACCGTATAGGCCGCACGATATCCATGGGTTAAGGAGAACCGTCTGAAATTGTTTTTAAACCACGGCAACTTCATCAAGCCGGTATACTTTATGTCCCAGTTGGGAAGTGGAATATCCCTGAATATTCCTGTCTTCTCGTTAGAGGCATTGCTTCCCTTATAGGCAGCCAAAAAGGCCGGTAGCAATACATCCTGACTTGTTTTTCCAAATCCTACCGGGAAATTGTCATCGGTTCGGGGAATGGGTCTTCCTTGATAATATTGTTCTGCCAATCTATTGGCAATGATCAAACGATTGTCTTTAAAATCCTCAAAGGCGGCAGACGATTTTTCATCGCTACTGCTAAAGGCGGTCTTGATCAATACGGTGGAAATGTTGAAATTTCCATAAGTATTGGGGGTCAACGATTGATAAAGACCGTCGTGCACAATATAGTTTTCCGAATAATTTTCAGAATATACCCTGCTGCCGTTTATGTCCACGGTCAAATCCTTGATAGGTTCCAAATTGGCCTGTATATCCAATTGTCTGCTCTCCACCTCGGTATATTGCTCGTTAAATTCAGGATACAAGGTCAACCACCCTTTGCGCGCAGCCAGATCTCTTATTTCGGCCTGGCTTCCAAAGACAAAACCGGTAGTGGGCTTCAGGGTGCCAATAAAACCGATGGACGGCAAATAGCCAGGTAAGAAAATACCGTTGTTCTCCTGATAGTTAAACTGGATTTTCTTTAACATGGTGGCTATTCCTATCAACGAATTTACCGCCTTGTCGCCGGCATTCAACCCACCACCCTCTTGTGGCACATTGGGACTTTTGGAAAGAACATTGGGTTCATTGGCCGATTTTTGGTCTGCCTTTACCTTTTCTTCGCGACTCGCCCGGCCATCCTGCCCAGCCTCACCCCCACGAGCCCTGCTTGCCTTGCGCTTGGTAAGCCCAATATACCGATAGAAGCCATTCATATCGATACTGGAATTGATCTGGTGGGTACTGGCATTTTGAATGGAATTCCCCAGGTTATACGTTTGTACCGTACCATCGCTTAGCTCAATGGGCAGCTCGTTAAATTGATTACTGCTCTTTTGCCATTGATAATCGCCGGTATAAGAGTAAGTGGCCCTGATAAATTTAAGGAAGGGGAACTTGCTAAAGGGCAAATCGTAATTAAGCTGTAGCGACTGAAAATGTTGGTTGGGCATTCCCACATCAAAAAAGCCATCCCAAACTCCTATACTATTGTCCACAAATCCATCGTCATCAAGATAATTATTGACAATCCTGTTGTTGGTGGAAGTAAAGTTGAAACGCAGGGATTTTGTAAGGTTGTAGTTAAGCGTGTATTGCCAATCAAACAAGAAGTTGCGTTGATAAAGGGTAGGTAAACCGATATTGCCCGGCAGCAGATCGATATCGCGAAACTTCTGCTCGTTGTACTGCCTGATGATGTTTGAACTGACGGTGAAATTGGTAGGCAAATAATTTACATTCAAATCCTTTAGAAACTGCCAATATTTTCCCCTGAAAATAGAATCGTTCTTTTTAAACGGCTCATACGGTTTGCTGTTGAAATTGTAATTATAGGTAGCTCCCGCGCGAACCGTCTGTTCCATGGCATCTTCCACTTCAAAGTCGTGATGGTCTGTCTGGTTGTAGCTAAAAGATGCGGTAAGGTTTTCCACGTCGTAAATCTGGGGTTTGGCCTCGCCCGTGCGCTCTTTTCTTACCCCAATAAAGTTTACGCTCTGGCGCTTGGTGTAGTTTACCGACTGTTGTTTTATCTGATCTTTTTCCTCTTGGCTTTCGGCATTGTCTATGCGCGTATCCAATTCAATATCCTGATATTGCGGGTCGTATTTGGGGGTGATCAATTCCTCGCTCCTGCCGTAGTTGAAAGGCAGTTGCACTCCCCATTTCTTCGGAAGCAGTTGCCCCAGGTTGAGGTTTGTAACCAAATCGTACTGTTGCATGTCCTCCAAACTGCGCTGTTGCGGACCCTGTTCTATCGATCCAAACCCTACCGTACTTCGGCTTCCGGTGGCGCTCACGGTAGCAAAATCGGCCAGGTTGGCGTCCATGCTTACCACCGCAGCCCAGCCTCCCTTGTTTTCCAACTCGGAAAGACGTAGTTCATTAAACCAAACTTCCCCACATAAATCGTTGGAAGTTGGATTTTTAAGCCCCAACATAATCGTCCGCACATTGCCATAGCTGGGATTTCCCCGAATCCCGATTTTTAGCGGATTGCCGCCGCCGCTCACCCCGCCAACCAATTCTTCCTGATCGAAGAAGCGCACCTCGGTAGGATCGGCATTGGGATTGGCACGCAGATAGGCCAAAGTCTTTGTCTTTACGTCCTGCAACTGCGCCAACGGCAGGTTCAGTCTGTTTGCCACCGGCCAGATTTCCTCTGCACTGTTGGCCCCAAAAGTAGTGGGATTCAGCGGCATTTGGATTTCGTAATAGTTGTTGGTCAAGTCGTTTCCAATTCGCATAAAAGCAACCAATTCGCCATCGGCAAGAGGGGTTTCGTTTTCAAAGGATTCGGCATGGACAAACATCTCCAGATTTTTGTACTGGCGCATATCCACGCTAAAGTTTTTATAAACCCCCCTACCGTCATTTGGTCCCAAGCCGCAAACCCGCATGGATAACGATTGTTCGTTTTGACGGATAATGTTGTTGTTGTTGTTAAGCCGCTCGCGCTCCAAACCGGGAGGTAAACGGTATGGGATAGGTCTACGGTTTTCGTTTTCTTCAATGCTTACCGAACCCACTTCAAAAAGCGTGTTGCTTTGGGTAGGGTCTTCAAAGGTTACATCGTTTAAGGTCTTTTGGAATTTTCTGTAATCTCCTCGTACAAGGTCCAAGGTACCAAACCTGATGACGGTATTTTGGTTAAACTGTGAAAGATACATTCGCATAAACCGAATGGAACGATAATCGGCAATGCCGCCCACAGCCTTGGTAGGATTGCTGATGGGTACCTTAAATTGCACCCACCGCACCGGAATGGTATTGTTGTCTGGGGTAGTTACCTGAATTTCCTTTACGTCGGTAACAAATTGGTTGTTTTCCGTATCCAATTGCCCATTGACGGGTTTAAAGGGAACACTGTACTCAAAATAACTGTTGATGGTGTTCATGGTATTGTCCCTGTTGATGTCTTCCACATCGGGCTGGGAGGTACTTCCACGATTATTGTTGCCCACCTCTACCGGCGAGTTGCCCTCGGTTCCGTTATACCGCATATAGCGGTCCAAGATACTGCCCTGGGCCTGAAGAAAATATTCGTAATCGTCATTGGCAGGATCGGGGAGATTGGCAAAGTCTGGGAAAAGCGATGCCTCTTGTTCGTTGTTCAAGCCATCCAAGCCTATATCTTGATTTTTTCTCGCTTCGCCTTCAGAGCTGAAGGTGTACACCAATGATTGGTTGGTAGGAACTTTTCCCCAAAGCGATGGCGTGGTATTGGCATCGCCACCGTCCTCGGGCAGGCCATTTTCATATTGTTTACGGCCGTCCTTCAGGATATCTTCGGAAATATTTCCGAGGTTAAAGTTGAGCATTCCTCCCGGATTGGTAGCGTTTTCATCATAGATGAACGGGTCCATTACCCAAAACTGAATATATTCCACGTTTGACTGCTCAAAATCGGTAGTGGTTAGGGCACGGGAAATTCCTCCGAAATTATCTTGCGGATTGGGAAGAGTATTTCCCCCGGCGGCTGCCGGATTAAAGTTGTACATTCCCCGCTGGCCAGGGTAATAAGCGAGATCCAATGTGAAAAGTGCCTGGGTCTGTCCTTGGATAATATCCTGTTCGGGAAAAATCTCGTCCCGGAAAACCCTTCTGGTAAAAGGGGAAGAAAGATCGCTGTCGTTAATGCCGTCGGGCCTTCTGCTGCTGTAAAACACCGGATCGATGGTGTACCAGGCCAGTTTTGCCCTTTTATAATTATAGGAAAGGTCGTTGGCCTCCCCTCCCAGATTGGCCTCTACAGGCGTACTGGAAATAAACCAGCTCTGTGGCGAACTGATGTCGTTTGCCGTTTGCGAAGCCTCAAAATCATCTACATACACCGTGGTACGGCCTCCAAAATCGGAAACCTTCGGAGCACCCGGCATTAAATAAGCAAATTCACCGCGAACGGAAAGATTGGACTCTACATCGGTATCGATGTTTGGCAACTTGTTCACCATTCGGGTAAGGAAGGGGACTTCCGTGGAATAATTGGCATTGATCCCAAAAATGGTGTTGTTGATGGGCTCTACCCCATAAGAAGATTTTTGGGTAAGCGGTCGCTCGTTGAGATTAAGATAGGTAGCTCCCACCAAAAATTTGTCACTAAAGCGGTGCTCCACGTTCAGGCCGGTAAATCGCTTGGTCTGCTGGCCAAACAGGGAATTGTTTTCGGTACTTACAGAAATGGGCGTGTTGCTGTTCAACAAAGCCGGATCGAGAATCTGCACTCTTCCCAACTGATAATTTACCGTATAGTCTACACCTTCAACCAAGGTCCTTCCTCCCGCAGTGACCGTAACCGAGCCTTGGGGAATGTTGAAGGCCCCAATGGGTATCCCATCTGCCCCCGTGGATTTATAGCTTCCGCGCAGTTGAAATTTGTTTTTTTCGCTCTCCAACTGCTGGGCCTGGGTTTTGGTAGAAGAATACAGCGTTCGGAAAACGTATTTATGCTGGTTGGCATTATAGGTTTCGGGAGCGCTGTAAATAGCTGGGGGCACCCCAGGGGTTGGCGTTCGGTTCAGCTTGTCAAACAAGTGTTTCCCAAAGGGCTCTACCGTAGTAAAGATTATGCGTCCGTTTTTCTGGTCCACGGTAATGCCGGGAAGAAAATCGAAAAACCCGTCCCCGCCTTGTTGCGGATCATTGTTGAAATTCAACCTGTCCAGGTTAAATACCTTCAGAAGGATTTCATTTTTCACGTCGGCAGGAAGTTCGGCATATGGATGCTGGGGTGTGCCCTGGGCTTCCTCAATATAGTTTAATGGCGAGGGATCGGTATAGAGAATGTTCAATTTAAAATCTTCCTTCTCCAGTTGGTATGCGCCAATGGGATAGATGTTTTTCATCATCAGGTCCCATACAGGTTCGTTAACATTGGTAACGCTGCTCTTTAGCATTTTCACCACCAGGTTTTGGGCCAATCCCACTTCGCCCTGTCCCGGAGGAGGATTCCCTTGCCCGGGGATGGTGCCACTGTTGGCCTCTACCCCATCACTGGAAAATTCCCCTACTTGATAAACCTTTCCGTTGGCCGTAAATTGGTAGGCCACGGCGAGAATTTCGTCATTGGAAAGGCGCTGGTTCAACGAAATATATCCCAACTGCGAATTCAGGTCGTATTCTCCCGGGTCCAGCCGGCGTGCATTTTCCAGGCTTACGTAGTCTATTCCGTCATTTACCTGCACGCCCGTAAATCCTTGGCGCACGGTGGCTATGTCGCGAATGGCAGGGTTGAGCAGGGTCTGCGCCCCTCCGTTGATTCCAAAGGGATTGAAGTCGTTATTTCCATTGTCGGGATAGGCATTGGCGGGAGCATTGATAAAACCGCCCGGCGGGTTGTTCAAACCGATGTTTAACGGATTGGATTCGCCTATATCCTGTAAGGCGACAATATTTCTAACGTTTTCCGTTCGGCTGCTACGGTTGGTGATCCACACCTCCATACGCGTAATCTGAACGTTGCTTTTTATAAAAGGATACTGCTCCAGGGCCTTGTCGTAATGATCGCGGAAGTAGTGGCCCAGGAAAAAGTGGCGGTTGTCGTCGTAATCCAAGGCAAAAAGTTCAAAATCGGTAACGGTGGCACCTCCTTCGGCCATAACCGTTCGCGTTTCCGATTTCTGTTCAGAGAAAACGCCGGTAATGGTAGTCTTGCCAAACTGCAACTGCGTTTTTACCCCAAACAAGCTCTGCGCTCCCTGAATCAGGGAGGAATTTAGGGGCATGCTAACATTTCCCACTTCAATTTTCTGAATGATGTCGTCTTCGGTGGGAGTGTATTCCAGTTTTACCTGGTTTTGGAAATCGAAGGTGCTTTCGGTATCGTAATTTGCGGTTACCTGCAAGCGGGTGCCTACCTTGGCAAGTAGGCTTAGGCTGATGCGCTGGTCAAAGTCGAAGGTAAAGTTGCTGCGGTTGCGCGGGGAGAACTGCGGGTTGTCCTGTTTGGTGTAAAGCAGCCCCAGGTCCATCTCTACCGAACCCTGCGGAAGGACTTCAATGGTATTTCCGCCAAACACAGATTCAAAAAAGTTTGAATTGACATAAAAGGTGGGGAGCAGGTTTTTCTGCTGCTCCTCAGAACCTTCTTTCCTGCCATCGGCGGCATCGATCTTTTCCTTGAAATAGGCCTTCATCTGCTCCTCTTGGATGAGCTTCTGATATTCTTCCCGGGTGAGGATTACAGGATAATTTATTTTGAAATTTCCCAGGCGTTGGGTGTAGATATAGCGATCGGTAATAGGGTCGTAGGTATAGAGGTTTTCAATGCTGGTGGGGTTGGGAAGCACCATGGTGCCCATGGAAGAGCCCGTGGCCGTTGTGTCTTGTGCCCACGTGGTTTGGCCAAATGACAATAAACCCAGTATTATAAATAGCTTAAAGAAGCCGCTGTTGTAAACGTAGTTTTTTGCGCTCAATTGTTACAGTTTTTTTAAAGCCAATTTAATGATCACTTCCACAGAAGCCCCGGGATCGTCCTTCACGATGGCATCGCATACTTTTTCGGCCTGCTTACGGGCAAAGCCCAAGGTTTCCAAAGCAGATAACGCTTCATTTTTATTAGTATTGCTTGTTTCGGCAGAAATAGCTGACAATCCATACACCTTCAAAATCTTGTCCTTTAGGTCCAGGATTACCCGCTGTGCGGTCTTCGCCCCAATGCCCTTAACCGATTGGATAGTAGGAATATCATTGGCGGCAATGGCATCCACTACTTGGTTGGGAGCCAGGGAAGAAAGCATGGTGCGGGCGGTGCCTGCACCCACCCCGGAAACGCTGATCAACATTCTAAAAACTTCCCTTTCTGCCACGGTGGAAAAACCATAGAGGATATGGGCATCATCGCGAACGAGAAGATGGGTAAAGAGCTTGATGTTTTCTGAAGGGGGAAGCTCTGAAAAGGTATGCAGGGAGATATTGACAAAATATCCCACCCCATTGCAGTCTATGACGACATCGGTGGGGTTTTTTTCAACCAACCTGCCCTGTATATGGCTTATCATTTGTTAACAAAAACTTAAGGGGTCAAATATAATATAATTATTTGCAACCGCCAGTGGGGTCTTCCCGAAATATGACACCCTGCTATCCCTTAAAAATTCATTATTTCAAGCGAATAAGGTTCTTGGAATATTCAAAAATATCTTCTGAGAAGGGCAACTCAATTTCCATGGGAAAACGAGGGGTTTAGGGGGAAATAATTTCCCAAATATTAAAGCTTGTGGAGGGCTGAGTGAGAATTAGCGCCATCGGCACGGCGGGGAACTTATCAATCATTACATTTATATTATCAAATTCGTTTGCCTTCGGTACGGATGTGATCATCTTCCTATTCACCCCCGTTCAATACTCCCCTATCCGGCAGATACTCCATGGATACTCCATGGATAAGCCTAGGATAATGGGTGAAAAGCCTACTCCCTGTTAAGGAAAAGTTAATAGCTATCGGTAGAATAGCTATTGTGTGAAACTGCAATCCCGAAGAAATATTTTAAATCAAACCGATCAGAAATCCCTTGATCCCCTAAACCCCAAATTAATAAGGACTTTCAGAAATTTTCTTTGTACAATTTTCATTTTGTCCAGTAACAAAAACCGAAAAATCTTAGATTCGTCAATTTTTAAATTTTGAATGCTATATCTTCCGTTTTCCCAAACAATCCCGGTAAAAAATCAGCGAGCATCCTTCTCCTGTTCCCGCTCCCGTTTTTCCTTTTGTTGGGCATCTACCACGGCCACTGCGCTCATGTTGACAATTTCCTCAACACTGGCGCCCATTTGCAGTATGTGCACCGGCAGACGCATGCCCAGCATTATGGGGCCAATAGACTCCACTCCATTCAACTCCTTGAGCAATTTATAATTGCTGTTGGCCGAATCCAGATTGGGGAAGATAAGCGCATTTACCTTTTTTCCCGCCAATTTTGAAAATGGAAATTTCTTCTGCAACAAATCGGCATTCAGGGCAAAATCCACCTGCAACTCGCCATCGAGTATCATATCGGGATTGCTCTTGTGAAGCAGTTCCACCGCCTCCCGTACCTTGCAAGCCTGTGGGAATTTTGAGGAACCAAAATTGGCATAGGAAATCATGGCAATAACCGGTTGCAGTCCAAACATCTTCATGGTGTAATTGGTCATCTGGGCAATCTTGGCCAGTTCACGGGCCGTAGGATCAATGTTTATGGCCGTGTCTGAGATAAATAGCGGCCCGCGCTTGGTGAGCATAAGGTTGGTTGTGGCCACCTTGCTCACACCTTCAAACCTCCCCACCGTTTCAAACACGGGTTTTACCACCAAAGGATACGATCTGGAATAGCCCGAGATCATCGCATCCACATCGCCTTCACTGAGCATCATTCCCCCAAAGTAATTCCGCTCGCGCATGAGCTTTTGGGCATCATAGAGGGTAATCCCGGTGCGTCGGCGTTTTTCCCAGAACTTGCGGGCGTAAATCTCCAATTTGTCCGGTTGCTCGTCATCCTTGGGATCGATTATTTCCAGGTCGGCATCAAATTCCAATTGCTCCATAAAACTGGCAATCACATCCTTTCTTCCCAACAAGACGGGAATCCCGATTCCCTCGTCGTGGACTATTTGAGCCGCCTTCAACACGTCCAGATGATCGGCTTCGGTAAAGACAATGCGTTTGGGATTAAGTTTTGCCCGATTGAGCAAGAGGCGAATAATCTTGTTATCACTGCCCATGCGCTCATAAAGTTCATCCTGGTATTTTTCCCAATCGGAAATAGGAGCCAGGGCCACACCGCTCTCCATAGCTGCCTTGGCTACGGCTGGGGGCACAGCAGTGATCAACCGGGGATCAAAAGGCTTGGGAATAATATACTCCCTGCCAAAAATCAGTTTGGTTTCGCCATAGGCAATGTTTACCTGTTCGGGCACGGGCTCCTTGGCCAAGTCGGCCAAGGCTTTAACCGCCGCCATTTTCATGGCTTCGTTTATCCTGGTAGCGCGCACGTCCAACGCTCCTCGAAATATAAAAGGAAAGCCCAAAACGTTGTTTACCTGGTTGGGATGATCGCTGCGGCCAGTGGCCATTATGATATCCTTCCGGGTTTCACAGGCCAAATCGTATTCTATCTCGGGATTGGGATTGGCCATGGCAAAGACTATGGGGTTTTCGGCCATGGACAACAACATTTCGGGAGTGACAATATCGGCCACGGAAAGACCGACAAACACATCTGCGTCCTTCATCGCCTCTTCCAAGGTGTCGATTTTTCTGGCAGAAGCAAATTCGGCTTTTTCCGAAGAAAGATTTTCGCGGTCTTTCCTAATAACCCCTTTACTGTCAAGCATGACGATGTTTTCGGCCTTGGCGCCAAAGGCCTTGTAAAGCCGTGTACAAGAAACCGCGGCAGCCCCCGCCCCACTGATCACTATGGAAACATCCTCTATTTTCTTCTCTGCCAATTCCAGGGCATTGAGCAAGGCCGCCGCAGAAATGATCGCCGTACCATGCTGGTCGTCGTGCATTACGGGAATCTTCAGCTCTTCCTTGAGCCGCCGTTCAATCTCAAAGGCTTCGGGAGCCTTGATATCTTCCAGGTTTATTCCTCCAAAAGTTGGGGCAATACGCTTTACCGTTTCCACAAAGGCATCAATGTCTTCGGTGTCTATTTCAATGTCAAACACATCGATGTCGGCAAAAATCTTAAACAGCAGTCCCTTGCCTTCCATTACCGGTTTTGATGCCTCCGGGCCAATGTTTCCCAAGCCCAGTACGGCCGTGCCATTGGAGATTACCGCCACCAGATTGCCCTTGTTGGTGTACTTATATACGTTGTCAACATCCTTTTCTATCTCCAAACAGGGTTCGGCAACCCATGGGGAATAGGCCAGCGACAAATCGCGCTGGGTAGCGTATTTTTTGGTGGGGACAACCTGTATCTTTCCGGGCCGTGGTTTGGCGTGATATAACAGCGATTCGCGACGTTTATTTGGTTTGCTCATATATTCCTAGATTTTTTTTCAAAATTATCGATGGGGTGCAAAGCAATGTGCACCGAATTCCAAAGGTACGGGTTTTGCAAGAATCGGGGGCCAGATCGCAGGGGTTTAACCCCGGTTTTATAATCAAAATCTGCCCGATCCGCACAGGACAAACCATCAATGGTTCCATTAGGAAAATGTCTGTCAATGAAAATTCCGTTTCCATAAAAATTTCACAAAAGATTGTTGAGATAGCAAAATAAACTGCCATTGCAGTGAAATAGCACTATTTTTGAAACGGTTTTCCAAGAGACGATAAAACTACAAACTTGAAAAAATTATTGGTTCTTTTATTGGTCGTGGGAGTTCACCTGCAAATTTGCGCACAAGAGAGGGATGTCGTAAAGGACAGTATAGCCCTGTACAAAAAAATAGAATCGTATTCCCAGAAAAGCAAATTTACCAAAATGCTACACCGATGGGTGTTCCGTCCCACCGGGGAAAAACCCAAAAAAGTGTCGCGGAAACACAAAAAGCCCAATTACGGTCGCTATTCGGGTAAAATCGTAAGAAAGCTGATAATAGAAACTAAAGATCCTTTTGGGCAATCGCTTACCGATAGCACCCGTACCCCTCATAGCTGGCTCCAAAAAACCGGAAACGCCATCCACATTAAGAGCAAGGAAATGGCTATCCGCAACTTTTTGCTCATAAAGGAAAACAAGCCGCTGGACACCTTTCTTATCGCCGAATCAAAGCGATTGCTTCGGGAGCAGAATTATATCAGGGAAGTGATAATTGAACCCCGCCCCATCCCCCATGAAAAAGATTCGGTAGATGTGGTGGTCTCCGCACTGGACGCATGGAGTTTGATTGTTGATGGCACCTTTTCCGGAACGCGAACCAAACTCAGATTGCGCGAACGCAACTTCATCGGTATTGGGCACGAATTGACCCTAGAAGGCTCCAAGCGCCTTACCGACGGCAAGGGCGCGTATGGGGCCGCCTATCGGGTACCCAACTTCAAAAATACCTTTATCAGTGCCTCGGGAAGATATTTTGTGGACTATGAACGGTACTATGAAAAGGCGATGTCTGTAGACAGAAAGTTTTATTCTCCCCTTACCCGATGGGCCGGCGGTATATTTTTGCAGGACCGATACCTGCGAAGGCTATTCCCCAACGACACCGCCTTTGTGTATCGGGATTTTAAATATATAGCACAGGATTACTGGGCCGGTAGGGCTTTTAAATTATTTGAGGGAAGTTCGGAAAGGGAACGCACCACCAACTTAATAGTGAGCCTGCGCGCGTTGCTGGTGGATTACCGGGAATCTCCCGGAGTGGATTACGATAGCATCGGCTTCTTTAGCAATGAAAAACTTCTTTTGGGCAGCGTGGGGATCAACTCCCGTCAGTTTGTGGAAGACAGCTATATTTTTAAGGATGGAAGGATAGAGGATGTTCCCGTAGGAACCCTTTACTCCCTCACCGGAGGGCTGCAGCACAAAAACGGAATCAACAGGCCTTATCTGGGCGGTCAAATTTCTTATGGCAATTATGTGAAGTGGGGATTTATCAGCACCAATCTGGAGGTGAGCAGTTTTTTCAACCGTTCAAAACTGGAGCAAACGGCTATAAGCTTTACCGCCAGTTACTTCAGTAGGTTGTGGCATTTAGATGGCCAATGGAGAATGCGACAGTTTATCAAGCCGCAGCTTATCCTGGGATTCAACCGCCTAAATTCGGTGGCAGACCGATTGAGCTTAAACGAATCGCCTTATTTTAACGGACCCCACGGAAATATGTATTTCAATAGAAAAAACGGACATATTCAAGGATTTGACAGTCCCGCCACAGGAACCCGAAAATACGTGCTGGCACTGCAGACCCAATTTTATTCTCCCTGGGAATTGTTGGGATTTCGATTAAACCCCTACGTAAATGCTACCTTCGGAATGCTTGCCGATAAACAGCGCAGCTTCGGGAGCAATAAGATGTATTCCTCTTTTGGAGCAGGATTTATAATTCGAAACGATTACCTTATCTTTGATTCTTTTCAGCTTTCATTCACTTACTTCCCAAGCATGCCGGGTACGGGCCGCAATATTCTGGAAACAAACGCCTTTGAAAACGACGATTTCGGATTTCAGGACTTTCAAATAGGGAAGCCCCATGAGGTGTATTACGAATAAATCTTCACATTCAATTTTTTCTTCGCAACCGCTCCCTACCTTATTTTTCACTCACAAACGCGATATTGCGTTTTAAACCGGAATATTTGGTGCGCTTTACCGCACTTTTTCTAAATATTTTCTGAAAGACTTCCTCGGTTATTTCCTCCCAATCCTTTTTTTGCATGGACAACATTTCTGGACGGGGATTGAACAGCGGTTCGCTATGTGGCTTGCTAAACCGGTTCCATGGACAAACATCCTGGCATATATCGCAGCCAAAAATCCAGTCTTCAAACTTTCCTTTTTCCGAAAGAGGAATTTCATCTTTTAATTCAATGGTGAAATAGGAAATGCATTTGCTGCCGTCCACCACCTTATCCGCGACAATAGCTCCGGTGGGGCAGGCATCGATACAAGCCGTACAACTGCCGCAATGGTCTGTAACCGCTGAGTCATACTCCAGTTCCAGGTCGAGGATCAATTCGGCCACAAAATAAAACGATCCCACCTGTTTAGTCAGCAGCAAACTGTGCTTGCCAATCCAGCCCAAGCCGCTCTTTGCCGCCCAGGCCTTGTCCAGCACCGGTGCGGAATCTACAAAGGCCCTGCCTTCCACCTCGCCAATTTCTTCGGAAATAAAATGCATCAAATCCTTAAGCCTGTCCTTGATCACAAAATGATAGTCCGTACCGTAGGCGTATTTGGAAATTTTAAAGGTTTCCGGATCCTGCTTCTCGGAAGGGAAGTAATTCATCAGCAAGGAAACAACACTTTTTGAGCCCGGAACCAAAAGGGTAGGATCCAAACGTTTATCGAAATGGTTTTCCAGGTAAGCCATCTTCCCGTTTCGGTTTTTCTTGAGATAATCTTCCAATCTGGGGGCTTCCTCTTCCAAAAATTCGGCCCTGCTTATGCCACAGGAAAGAAAACCAAGACGCTTGGCCTCGGCCTTTATCATTGCTGAATATTTGGCTGCTGGGTTCATTTAAATATCTATTTGGAGAAGAAGGATTTAAAAAAGACCTCCTTGGGAAGGGCCTTTCAGTTTTCCCAAATGCTTGTAAGCGGCTTCGGTAACTTCCCTTCCGCGCGGCGTACGCATAATAAAGCCCTGCTGGATAAGAAAGGGTTCGTAAACTTCCTCTATGGTTTCGGGGCTTTCGGAAACTGCCGTGGCTATGGTGGTAATCCCTACCGGCCCACCCTTAAATTTTTCGATGATGGTTGACAGTATTTTATTGTCCATTTCGTCCAGACCATGGGCATCCACATTGAGCGCTTCCAAGCCAAATCTGGCAATGGCTATATCTATCTTTCCGTTTCCTTTAATCTGGGCAAAATCGCGTATGCGTCTTAAAAGGGCATTGGCAATACGCGGGGTGCCGCGGCTCCTGCCGGCAATCTCCACGGCTGCTTCCATGGTTATGGGCACGTTGAGAATTCCCGCGCTTCGCTCTACAATGGTGGTCAACAGTTCAGTTGTATAATATTGAAGCCGGGAAGAAATGCCGAACCGGGCTCTCATGGGAGCGGTAAGCAATCCCGAACGGGTAGTGGCTCCAATCAAGGTAAACGGATTCAGGTTTATTTGAACGGACCGTGCATTGGGTCCGGATTCAATCATGATATCGATTTTATAGTCCTCCATGGCCGAATAGAGGTATTCTTCCACTATTGGGCTCAACCGATGTATTTCGTCTATAAAAAGCACATCGCGTTCCTCCAGGTTTGTCAAAAGACCGGCCAAATCGCCAGGTTTGTCCAGCACAGGCCCAGAGGTAACCCTGATGTTTACATTCAGTTCATTGGCGAGTATATAGGCCAAGGTAGTCTTTCCCAGGCCCGGTGGCCCGTGAAACAGGGTGTGGTCCAGTGCCTCGTTGCGAAGGTTTGCCGCCTTTACAAAAATCTGAAGATTTTCCAATGCCTGATCCTGGCCCGTAAAATCGTCAAAAGTGAGTGGCCGCAGTTTCCTCTCCAGATCGAGCTCTTGGGGGGAAAGGTTTTCTCCGCTGGGATCAAGGTTTTCGTTCATCCTACAAAGATAGCAATCCTAAATCAGCCTAATAAAAAAGAAAGCCGTACTTTTTAGGTACGGCCCTCACAATAATTGTAGATTCCTCACTTCCTACATATTATTACTGATGTAAAAGTAATAAAAAACTTTATGCGCCACTATACGTACTGCTACCTATTGCCTACGTATTCAGACAATTACGTATTAAAAATCAATATTTTTCCGAAGAAAGAAACGAGAACGCTGGCACAACAGGAACCCATTACTTAAACGTAAAACACCAAAAATAAATCCTCTATAATAAAAATGAAGGTGATTATTGAGAAACTCCTCAAAATTCTTTGTTGCTCCGATCTTTCCCGGATCATGGTATTTTGAATGGACAACACCGATTAAAAGTGCAAAAAAAAGAGGCTGCCCGTATGTGACAACCTCTTGCTATTTTAAAATTTTCTTTCGGAACGTCAATGATCCAATTCGTCTTCATTGGGCTGAATGGGTACGTCCTGTGGGATAAAATCCTGCCCGGGAATAACGTAATCGGTCTCGTCTTTGTTCAGTTTGCTATAATCATAGGCCCAACGGTAAACATGTGGGATGGGTCCATCCCAGTTGCCGTGGATGTGCTTAATGCCGGTGGTCCATTCAAGTGTAGTTGCGTTCCATGGATTTTTAGGTCCAATTTTTCCGTAGAAAATGGAATGGATAAAATTGTAAAGGAATACCACCTGTACGGCAATTGTTATGATAGCAAAAATTGTCATCACCACGTTAATGTCGGCAAGGTCATCAAAATAGGGGAAGTTGGTATTGGTATAATATCTACGAGGCAAACCTGCCAATCCAACAAAGTGCATAGGGAAAAAGATACCGTAGGCACCAATGGCGGTGACCCAGAAATGGATATACCCCAATTTTTTGTTCATCATCCTGCCTTCAAACATTTTTGGGAACCAGTGATAAATTCCGGCAAGGAATCCATATGCGGCAGAAACTCCCATCACCAAGTGAAAGTGGGCGACGACAAAATAGGTATCGTGCACGTTGATATCCAAGGCGCTGTCCCCTACAATCAGCCCCGTAAGACCACCTGTGATAAAAGTAGAAACAAATCCGATGGACCAAAGCATGGCCACGTTCATTTGCAGGTTTCCACGCCAGAGGGTAGTTATCCAGTTAAATGATTTAACCGCGGAAGGAATGGCAATCAACAAGGTAGTAAAGGTAAACACCGATCCTAAAAACGGATTCATTCCCGAAACGAACATGTGGTGCCCCCATACCAATGTGGAAAGGAAACCGATGGCCAAAAGAGAGGCCACCATTGCGCGATATCCGAAAATGGGTTTTCGGGAATTGGTAGCCATAATTTCAGAAACAATTCCCATGGCTGGAAGGATAACAATATACACCTCGGGGTGACCCAAGAACCAGAACAGGTGTTCAAACAACACGGGCGACCCACCCTGATGGTGAAGCACTTCACCGGCTATATAAATATCGGAAAGGAAAAACGATGTGCCAAAGCTCCTGTCCATTATAAGCATCAACGCTGCGGAAAATAGAACCGGAAACGAAACGAGCCCAACCAAAGCGGTAACAAAGAAGGACCAAACAGTCAAAGGCATTCGGGTCATGGTCATCCCTTTGGTTCGCAAGTTGAGAATGGTAACAATAAAATTAAGCGACCCCAAAAGGGAGGAAGCGATAAAAATAGCAATGGAAATAAGCCATAAGGTCATTCCCGCCCCAGATCCCGGTATGGCTTGTGGCAAAGCACTAAGCGGCGGATAGATGGTCCAACCTGCCGATGCCGGGCCTGCCTCCACAAAAAGAGACATGAGCATGATTACGGCAGAGATAAAGAACAACCAATAGGAAAGCATGTTCAGAAAGCCCGAGGCCATATCGCGCGCGCCAATTTGTAGCGGAATCAAGAGATTGCTGAAGGTTCCACTTAAACCTGCGGTAAGGACAAAGAATACCATTATGGTTCCGTGAATAGTAACAAGGGCCAAATAGATACTCGGATCCATTACCCCATCTGGGCCCCACTTGCCCAAAAAGATTTCGAATATTGTAAACTTATGGTCTGGCCAGGCCAACTGCAACCTGAACAATAGCGACATAAGGATGCCTATGACCCCCATAAAGATACCGGTGATCATATATTGCCGGGATATCATTTTATGGTCCTGGCTAAAGATATATTTGGTAATGAATGTCTGTTTAGGATGACGCCCGTGATCATCGTGATGACCTTCCATTGCTTGAACCTGTGCGTGTGCTGACATATCTTTTAAACTAAATTATAATATTTTATTGTTTGCTAAGCTGTTCTGCCAATGTAGGTTTATCGGCCAACCAAGCATTGTATTCCTCTTCCGACTCTACAACTACTTTCATCTGCATATTGTAATGGCTTACACCGCAAATTTTGTTACAGAGCAATAGGTAGTCAAATTCATACGGCTCCAGAGGTTCATCGCCCTTGGCCACCAAATCCTTGCTCTCATTGGCGCGGATTTCGTTGATGTTTTTAACCTTCTCAATAATATGGTCTGTTTGCCGCATTTCCGCAGTGGTAATGGTTGGGGTAAAGGCAAATTGGGTAATCATCCCCGGAACGCAGTTCATCTGCATCCTAAAGTGCGGCATATAGGCGGAGTGCAGCACATCTTGCGACCTGATTTTAAAGAGTACCTTTCTTCCTACGGGCAAGTGCAATTCGGTAACAATTTTATCGTCCTGCCCATTGGGATCGGAGGGATCCACTCCCAATTCGTTTACGCCTTCAATCAAGCGGACATTGGCCTCTCCCAAAGTGTTGTCGTTACCACCATATCGGGCTTTCCACGCAAACTGATGGGCGTAAAGCTCTACGATAAGCGGATCGTCGTCCTTGTGCACGTTCATAATATCCGTCCAAGTAAACAATCCGTAAATAATCAATCCGGCAAGGGTAACAACGGGGATAATGGTCCAGATAAATTCCAGTTTGTCGTTATCTGCGTAAAAAGTAGCTCTTCTGTTTTTGTTTCCGCGGTAAATAAAGGCGAAATAATGCAAAAGTGCCTGGGTAATGATTCCCACCACAAAAATGAGAATCATGGTGATGAGCATTAGGTTATCTATCTTATGTCCATGCTCTGAGGCTGCTTCGGGCAACAAGGTGCCATACCAAAACCAAAACGAAAGAATGGTAAGCAGATAGATAAAGACCAAAAACCCGATCATCAAATACCCTTGGGTGTTGTTGTCTTTGTCCGTGGCAATATCGGCATGCCCAATAGGCCTGGTTTGGGCCAATTGGAATATCCTGTTCATTTGCCAAACAGCAATTCCAAAAAGCAGAAGTACGAGTATAACTAAAAATGCGGTCATCTTTTATTTTCTTCTTTTAACAGTTTAATTAAAAATGGTAATTCTCACTTTCCCTGATAAATGGATCATTTTCCACTTTTAGCGATACTTTGCCAAGTCCAAGGCCAACGATAAAGATAAACAATCCAGCAAACAGGCATAAGGCGCCAATTTCAGGAATTCCGAAATGCCAGTGGTGACCAACGGTATTGGGCATAACCAACAAATAGACATCGATGTAATGGCCCACCAAAACTATAATCCCTGTGATAACCACCAACCAAGGTATTCTCTTGAAGTCGCTGTTCATCAACATCAATATGGGGAAAACAAAGTTAAGAATAAGCATTCCGAAAAACAAAACCGGATACTCCTGAATTCGTATAACAAAATAAGTTACTTCCTCGGGAATGTTTGCGTACCAAATAAGCATAAACTGTCCAAACCAAAGGTACGTCCAAAAGATACTGAACGCAAAGATGTATTTGCCCAGATCGTGCAAGTGCTTATCGCTGACAAAGGGAATGAATCCCCTGCTCTTTAAATGAATGGTAACCAGCGCCAACATGGTAATTCCAGACACAAACAAACTGGAAAAAACATACCATGGGAAAAGGGTACTGTACCAGTGCGGGGTCATGGACATAAACCAGTCTATGGCCATAGAGGCTTCCGTGATTATAAAGAATGCCAAGAAGAAAACCGAGGCTTTAAAATTGCGGCGGTACGGATCATAATTGGTGGCCCTGTCCTGCTCCAAGGAGTTGCGGCGGGAATAATATCGATAGAGATTCCATCCCAATACATAAATAACGGCCCGGATTATAAAGAAGGGAAAATTGAGATAACCCGATTTTCCTTGCAGAATCTTATCGCCCGCTACCAAATCTTCATTTTGCCAAGGATAAAAGTGCGTTCCGGCAAAAACAATAATCAAAAATACTATAATGGAACCCGGCAGCATATATGCCGTTATCCCCTCCATTACCCTATAGAGTACGGGAGCCCATCCGGCCTGGGAAGCTATTTGGATGGCGTAAAATACCAAAACCCCCAGCGCGATCATCAAAAAGAAAAAGGCAGCGACAAAGGTAGCAGACCAAGGCCTGCTCTGCAGTTGATGCAAAACATGCTCTTCGTGCGATTGGGCTCCGTGCGCCTCTTCTCCCAAATCTTTGGAATGCTCCATAGCGTTTGCGGCAAATCCCTCTTGACCACGGGCACGGTCCACAAAATTGGTGGTTTCGCCATCGTTGGCCGTGGCGTGGGCACCATGGGAGGCCTCTTCATGGGAAATTTGTTCCCGAACATCTTCCACCGTTTTGGGAACCATGATAAAACCATAGACAGTTCCAATTAGCCCAACTACCACAAGAATGATGGAAAACAGTTTTAATTTACTCGGTAGCGTGTACATATCTTTAGCCATTCTCTTTATATCTTTATTTAGGTTGTAGTTCGCCTGCTGTGTTAGCGCCTGCTGTTTGGATACTATCTGAAACCTTCGATTTTGAGGCGGTCTCCAAAACCCCTGGCTCTCCGAGGAGTTCGGCTTTTAAATCCATTACGTGCATGGCAATTTGCCAGCGCTCTTTTTCATTGGTCTGTGAGGCATAGGAGCCCATGGCGTTCAAGCCATAGGTTTCCACGTGGTAAATCCCGCCAGGTACTATTTCTCTCCCTGGGTCGGCATAACTGGGAACCCCGAGAAACTTTTCGCGTTCCACCAAAATGCCTTTGCCATCTCCCTTGTCCCCATGGCATACGGCACAGTAAATAGTGTAAAGATGCGCTCCCTCTGCAAGGTTTTCCTCGTTAACTTCATAAGGGTTTTCTAACTCAGCTTTGGCCTTGACAAGTCCTTCATGTGTATCCTCGTATTCGTACGGCACAAACCCTCGGGGAACGGTATGCTCCGCGGGCAACATCGCTTCCTGCTCGTCGGGAAAAATATCGTAGGCCCCATAGGCCTCATATGGTACAGGTTCGTACATGTTGGGGAAAAACTGATAGTTCGGTTCATCCTTGCTAAAACAGGAAACCAAACTCGCAGAAACGAGAAGTATCAATGCTGTATTTATATATGTTCTCATAATTAGTGTTCTTGCTCATTTTCAATTAAACTAATCTCCGAGGCACCGGTTTGGTACAAAAACTTGGTAAGCTCGGCAACATCGTGGTTTTCTACGTCCACTTCCATCAAAAACCGATCATCGGTGGTTCTTACATCCGGATTTTCCGCTTTTTTAAATGGCCAAAGCCGGCTGCGCATATAAAATGTAATTACCATTAGGTGTCCGGCAAAAAACACGGTCATTTCAAACATAATAGGAATGAAGGTAGGCATGTTTTGGTGAAAGGAGAACGCGGGTTTCCCGCCAATGTTCTGAGGCCAGTCCACTATCATCATATAATTCATCATCCAGATGGCAACCGCCAGCCCTACCAGTCCATATAAAAAGGACGTGATGGCAATACGCGTGGGCGCCAGGCCTACGGCATGATCCAATCCGTGAACGGGAAAAGGGGTATAAACCTCGGAAATGTAATAATCTTCAGCACGGGTCTGTTTTACAGCCTGCAACAAAAGGTCATCGTCGGTATAAATTGCATGTATCTTATTTGCTGCCATAACTATTTTTTGTTTTTAAGCATTAGTGCCTGGGCGGCCCATCCATCCCCTTTTGCGTCGCCGGGAAATTCAGGAAGGATCTCGTCCAAAAGTTCATACTCTCGATCGGTCATTCTGCTTATCTGCTCATAGGTGAAAATACCTATTTGATGTAGTTTCTGCTCCATCACCGGACCAATACTGTCAATTTTTTGAAGATCATCCTGGGTTTCTACCTCGGGATTAAAACGACCCACTCCGTCTAATAGCAAGTCTATCTGAGCCTGATGTTTTTGGTAATCCACCGGAGTTACTTCTTCTTCCTCAATGGAAGGACCAAACGAATTGACAAAATGCTTCCCTTCCACATTGGCGGAAGGTCCCGCTTCAGCCGGATATTCTTCTACGTGCTGAATGTGGCTGTGGTCATCGCCGTGTTCTGCCCGCAATCTCTTAAAGGCCTCTCCAGAAGATTTTAAAATGGTCTTTACCTCTGCCTGTGCAATAACAGGGAAGGTGCGCGCGTACAACAGGAACAGCACAAAGAAGAAGCCTATGGTACCCATAAAAGTACCGATATCGACAAAAGTAGGCTGAAACATTGCCCAAGTGGAAGTAAGGCGGTCCTTGCTCAAGTCGAGCACAATAATGTCAAAACGCTCAAACCACATCCCGATGTTGATAATGAGTGCTACAAAAAAGGTCCACATTATATTCCTACGCAGTTTCTTCACCCACAATGAGAGCGGCACGACCATGTTACAGATAATCAATGCCCAAAACGCCCACCAGTATGGCCCGGTAGCCGCCCCAAAGGAAAGATAGGTATAGTTTTCATAAGGCACCCCGGAGTACCAACCGATAAAATATTCGGTTAGGTAGGCCACCCCTACTATTCCACCGGTAAGCAGGATAACCTTGTTCATGTATTCAATATGCAACACCGTAATATAATCTTCCAAGTGCGATACCTTCCTCATGATGATCAACAGGGTCTGCACCATGGCAAAGCCTGAAAAGATGGCCCCGGCCACAAAGTAAGGCGGATAGATGGTACTGTGCCATCCCGGAACCACAGAAGTGGCAAAGTCAAAAGATACGATGGTGTGAACGGAAAGTACCAAAGGTGTAGCCAAACCGGCCAACACCAGGGAAACCTCCTCAAAGCGCTGCCAATCCTTTACCCGGCCGCTCCAGCCAAAACTGAGGATTCCGTATATTTTTTTCTGAAATGGACTGGTGGTCCTATCGCGGATCATGGCGAAATCGGGCAACAAGCCTGTCCACCAAAACACCAATGAAATGGAAAGATAAGTGGAGATGGCAAAAACGTCCCATAAAAGGGGAGAGTTAAAGTTAATCCAAAGCGATCCAAACTGGTTGGGAAGGGGAAGTACCCAATAAGCCAGCCAAGGGCGACCCATGTGGATTATAGGAAAAAGTCCGGCCTGTACCACGGCAAAGATTGTCATCGCTTCTGCCGAACGGTTTACCGCCATACGCCATTTTTGACGGAAGAGCAACAGTACCGCAGAAATAAGGGTTCCGGCGTGCCCAATCCCTACCCACCAAACAAAGTTGGTGATATCCCAGGCCCAGCCAATGGTTTTGTTAAGTCCCCAAACCCCGATTCCGGTAGAGACGGTGTAAATTATACATCCCAGACCCCATAAAAAAGCAATCAGGGCTATGGTAAAAACAATCCACCAAGATTTATTGGCCTTTCCCAGAACAGGTGCCCCAACATCCACGCTGATGTCATGATAGGACTTTTCTCCCAGAACCAAAGGCTCTCTTATAGGTGCTTCGTAGTGTGACGACATATTTGTTTCTTAAATAAATTGGTTGTTCATTAACATTTTTAATCTTCGGAAAGGTTTCTCACCAGCATTTGGTACATCACGTTGGGCTGTGTTCCCAAACTCTCCAGAACGCGGAACATGCGATCGTCGTTTTTCATTTTCACGATTTCGGAATCTTCGTCGTTTACGTCTCCAAATACCATGGCCCCCGTTTCACAAGCTACAGAACAGGCTGTATGGAATTCGCCATCCTTCACAGGTCTTCCCTCACGCTTGGCATCGAGAATAGTCTTCTGGGTCATCTGGATACAAAGGGAGCATTTCTCCATTACCCCACGAGAACGTACCACAACATCGGGGTTTAACACCATTCGGCCCAAATCATTGTTCATGTTGTAATCAAATTCATCATTCTCATTGTACAAGAACCAGTTAAAGCGCCGTACCTTATAGGGGCAGTTGTTGGCACAGTATCGAGTACCCACGCAACGGTTATAGGCCATTTGGTTTTGACCCTGGCGACCGTGCGAAGTTGCCGCTACCGGACAAACAGTCTCGCAGGGAGCATGGTTACAGTGCTGGCACATCATTGGCTGGAAGGCCACCTGCGGATTTTCATAAGAAGGTGTTTCCACCACCTTATAAGTCTGGAAGGCCGGAAGGTTTTCCAACATTTCTATTTCCTCTTGGAAGGTATCGCCCGCAGAGTAGTATCTATCTACCCGAAGCCAGTGCATATCTCGGAATTTCCGCACTTCGTCCTTCCCGACCACGGGAATATTGTTTTCGGCGTGGCAGGCAATGACACAAGCTCCACAACCGGTACACGCGTTCAAATCTATGGAGAGATTGAAATGATGCCCTATGGAATGGTCATAAGGTTCCCAGATATCGGCCTTTTTATCGCGCACTTCCACGTGCTGGTGGTTGTATTCCACGGCGGGAACAGGGTTAAAGTACGCCTTGTCCTTGGTATTGAATATTTCAATCGTGGTTTCCTTGATGATATCCTCACTGCGGCCCACCATGGTATTTTGCAACTGCACACAGGCAAATTCGTGTACTCCTCCAGCCTTTTCAAGAACTACGTTTTGAACAGTGGAGAAATTCTGATACAACGGGAAGGCATTTACACCTGTTTGCATTTCCTCCTGAATGGCGGCAGTCTTTCCATACCCCAAGGCAAGCCCTACCGAGCCTTTTGCCTGTCCAGGTTGAATAATTACCGGCACCTTCTCAAGGGTGATATCACCCATTTTTATGTTGACGTAACTTCCGTTTAGTGCTCCGTTGGAAACATGGTAATTTTCAAGTCCCAAATCGTTCGCATCCGCGGCGGAAACCGTGATAAAGTTATCCCAAGAAACTCTGGTAATGGGATCGGGAAATTCCTGTAGCCATGGGTTGTTCGCTTGCTGCCCATCACCAATTCCAGTGGAAGTGTAAAGGGTAAGCTCCAATCCCTTTTCCCCATCCTCAAAAAAGGAAGCAGCGGCGTTGGCCGAATTGGTTTCCATGGCACCGGCAGCGGAAGGTGGTGCGGCAGGTGCTTCCAATTTTGCATCGGAGGCCAAATAGCCATCGTGAAGGGCTTGGCTCCACGTTTTCCCGGAAAGAATGGAAGAAGTCCAATTTTCCTTTATGTAATCGTAATAGGTTTTGCCTATACCTGTCCATTGCAACAAGCTGTCCTGAAATTGACGGGTATTGAACAAGGGTCTAATGGCTGGTTGGGTAAGGCTATAGGAGCCCATTTTCATTTGTACATCTCCCCACGATTCGAGATAATGAGGAGTAGCCGCAACCATTTTGGCAAGGGAGGCCGTGGCATCCTGCTTCATGGCAAAAGCCACACTCATCTCTAAATTTTTATATGCTTCGGCAAATTGGGCGGCATTTGGAAGGGAATAAACAGGATCTACCCCTACCGTAATCAACCCTTTGATGTTTCCGGAAAGTACTCCATTTACCACGGCCATAACCTCGGCATTGCTGCCTTGACGGGTCAAACGCGGTCTTGAAGTGTCCAAAGCCTCGCTGTTCGCATTAAAATCCAAGGCTAAGGCTTGGGCTTCCACGGAAGGAAGACCTGTAACCAAAAGTGCCTTTCCACCGGCTCTTTGCAATTGGGCCTTTGCCTTTGATACGGCATCGGCAATATTCTCTGGCAATCCGGAAGTACTACCTCCTGTCAATGCCTTGAGAATTTGCATTTGTTGTGAAGGAGTTGCAGGTACACGCTTATCTGCCTTCCCACCAGTTAGGGTAAGGTTCGCCTCAAACTGCACGTGACGGGATATTTTTCCGTTTTTGGGAACACGGCCTTTCGCATAGCCCTTTGAATAACCGCCACCTTGCCAATCGCCAAGGAAGTCGGCTCCCACAGAAACGATCACATCTGCCTTTGAAAAGTCGTAATCGGGCAAGCCGCGGGTTCCAAATTTAGCCTGGAAAGCATCCAAGGCCTCTGAACAGGAAACCGTATCGTACACCACATGGCGAACATTAGGATATTTTGTAGTAAATTCTGAAATCAATTTATCGGTAGAAGGACTGGCGAAGGTTTGGGTAAGCAAGACTACTTCCTTGCCAGACATTTCATTCATTTTTTGGGCCATGGCCGTGTCAAACTCTGGCCAACTTACTTGTGCTCCATCTATCATGGGGCCTACAAGACGATGCTTGTCATATAGCGACAATACCGAACCCTGCACCCTTGCATTTACTCCTCCTCCGTGGTCGGCGAGGTCATTACGCTCAATTTTGATAGGTCGTCCTTCGCGGGTCTTTACCAAAACGTTGGCAAAATCAAACCCATCTGCCATGGTGGAGGCATAGTAATTGGCCATTCCGGGAACGATTTCATCGGGAAGGACCACGTATGGAATGGATTTCACCACAGGGCCCTCACAGGCGGCAAGCGTGGCCGCCGCAGTAGTGAACCCTACGTATTTTAAGAAATCCCGTCGGGTGGTCGATGTGGACTCAAGAGTTTCCTTGTCACCCAAAAATTCGTCCGTGGGAATTTCAGTGACAAACTCTTTGTTTTGTAGCGCCTTAACAATTTCGCTATCCTGGTTAAGCTCTTCTACACTTTTCCAGTATTTCTTGTTTGATGCCATATTATTTGTTTACGATTGTTGATGCACGATTTTTTGATGTTTTTGAGTGTTGACCTGTCAACCTTTATAATCCGTCGTAAACCGTATATCGTAATTTTAGGTTATTCAATAATTAATCTTAGGGACGTTGGAGAAATAATTTCCGCAGTTCCCATTATTTTTCTAGTAGTGGCATTTACCACATTCCAATCCGCCCATTTCGGCTACGGTCAATTTCTCCACCCCGTATTTCTTTGAAAGCTCGGCATGGATTTTTTCGTAGTAGTCATTGGTTTCCAGATTTACATTGGTATCCCTGTGGCAATTGATACACCATCCCATGGTAAGGGGGGCAAATTGATACACTTCTTCCATATTCTGCACCTCCCCATGGCAAGTTTGGCAGGCAATCCCGGCCACGGTAACGTGTTGCGAATGGTTGAAATAAGCAAAATCGGGAAGGTTGTGGATTCTCACCCATTTTACAGGTTCTGTCTTGCCGGTATACTCCATATTTTCAGGATCCCAGCCCACTGCCTTGTAAAGTTTGGCAATTTCACCGTCGTAAAATTCCTTGGAATATTCTTCGGTGGCAGTTTCGGGGGCTACTTCAGAAATATTTTTGTGGCAGTTCATACACACATTCAGGGAAGGAATTCCCGAAGTCTTGCTCTTTCGCGCAGAACTATGGCAGAAATTACAGTCAATGCCATTGTCGCCCGCGTGAATTTTATGTGAATAATGGATAGGCTGTACAGGCTGATACCCTTGGTCTACACCTATTTGCATCATATAGCCAAAAGCAAAGTAACTGGCAGCCAAAATAAAGAATACAGAAACCACCAATACCAAAAATTGGTTATGGATAAAAGCTTTCCACAGGGGAGTGCGCTTTTCTCTCGCTTCGGGTTCAACTACAACCCCATTGGCCTTGGCAATTCTCTTTAAGGTACTATAGACCAAGAAGAGCATGATGACCAAAAGAATGAAGATAAGGGCAAGGGCTCCCAAGACCAAACTGTTGGAAACGCCTCCCTCGCCACCGGCAGCACCTGTAGTAGCAACCGTTTCGGGTGTTACCTGGCCTGCGGGTTCAGATTTGGGTTGGTTGGTATAGGCAAGAATATTGTCTATGTCCTCATCCGAGAGTGCCGGAAAAGGAGTCATGATCATTTTGTTGTTTTCTTCAAAGAGTTTTACGGCAGTAGGATCGCCGGCAGCAACCATCGCCTGGCTGTTGCGTATCCATTTGTGCAACCAGTCGCGATCAAACTTGTCTGCCACTCCCCTAAGGGCAGGGCCCACAGCCTTCTTGTCCAATTTATGACAGGCGGCACAATTTGCTTTAAACAACGATTCCCCTGCGGCAACATCCCCTCCCGCATCTGCAGGAGCAGGCGGTGGCGGAGCGGCATTTTCGGCCGCGGTGGCCTTTTCGGCAGGCGGCTCTTCTTGGGAATATATGGTAGTCGAAAAAGTTAGTAAAAACACTAACCAAAGAAGCGGCAATTTTGAGTGTAAACGTGTAAAATTCACCTTTTTCATACTATAGGTTAAAATTATGATCGATACTTTGGCACAGAATTAGTTAGCTTCACAAAAGGTCGAAATACGCATTCCAAGCCACAATTTAAAGGGCAAAAGTACATTATAAAGTCCATTTTGGAAATGCAAACAAAGTGTTAGCCCATAATTTATATTAGTTCTAAATAATAAAATGAGGGCCTTGAAAGTTATTAAGTTTTACATTTGCAAAAACCCGTGAATCCATGAATATTCCCATCCGTTCCAAATTTTTTATTGCCAGCATCTTATTCGTTCTCGCCCTACACAAAGGCGTTGCACAATCGGCAACCCTTACCGTAAATGAAGATCCAAAAATTGCCGAATTGCTGAAATTGAAAAAAAATATGGAGAAGGAAAACAAGCTCTCCGAGGGATACACCATCCAATTGTATTATGGCGAATTGGACAAAGCCAATGCCATCTTGAGAAAGTACAGGGGATCCTACGAAAATTGGCCCGCCTCCATTGAATATGAAACACCCAACTACAAGGTATGGGCCGGAAGTTTTTCCACCCGCATTGAAGCGGAAAGGGCGTTGCTCGACATTCAAAAGAATTTCTCCTCCGCCTTTATCCTTAAGCCCGAACGGCGTAAATAGCCCTATCCCCATTGTGAAAGGAAGAGTTCTTCAACAAAGATTTCTTTTTTGGTCTGTGAATTACTGTTACGGAAGCATTTTCATAGGCAAAGCACGGACGTCCACCCCATATCTGTCATTCTTTTCGGATATTATTGATCCTCCTCTCAAAGCCTGTTCAAGTAATATTGAACAAATAAAAAACGGCTCTCGATTATCTCGAGAGCCGTTTTTTATTGTCAAGCACGGAAGTTATTTCAGCTTTTTCTTTACAGCTACTTCCTGGAAGGCCTCTATCTGGTCTCCAATATTCAAATCGTTGTAATTCTTGATCTGGATTCCACAGTCGTAGCCTTTGGCCACTTCCTTTACATCATCCTTAAAGCGCTTCAAGGAAGCCAATTCACCTGTGTAGATGACCACTCCTTCCCTGATGAGACGGATACCGGAATTCCTGTAGATTTTACCGCTGGTAACCATGCAACCTGCAATGGTACCGACCTTGGAAATCTTAAATGTCTCCCGTACTTCGGCCATTCCGGTGATCTCCTCCTTCATTTCGGGAGAAAGCATTCCTTCCATGGCATCTTTTACATCGTTGATGGCATCGTAAATAATGGAATAGGTCCGGATATCGATCTCCTCCTTATCGGCCAGTTGACGGGCATTGCCCATAGGGCGCACGTTAAAGCCAATGATAATGGCATCGGAAGCGGAAGCCAGGAGAACATCGCTCTCCGTAATAGGGCCTACCGCCTTGTGGATAATATTTACTTGGATTTCCTCGGTAGAAAGTTTTTGGAACGAATCTGTCAATGCTTCCACAGATCCATCCACATCTCCCTTAAGGATGATATTCAATTCCTTGAAATCACCCAGGGCAATGCGTCTTCCAATTTCGTCCAATGTTATATGGCGTTGTGTTCTCACCGATTGCTCCCTTTGCAATTGCATACGTTTGGTAGCAATGGTCTTGGCCTCCCGCTCATCTTCAAATACATTAAACTTGTCCCCGGCCTGCGGTGCACCGTCCAATCCCAACACCGAAACCGGTGTGGAAGGACCTGCCGCCATAATATTGTTGCCGCGTTCGTCTTGCATGGCCTTCACTTTTCCACTGTGATGCCCGGCAAGCACATAATCGCCTACCCGTAAGGTCCCGCCTTGTACCAGAACAGTGGAAACATATCCTCTTCCTTTGTCCAAAAAGGCTTCTACCACCGTTCCGTTTGCCCTTCTGTTCGGATTGGCTTTCAATTCAAGCAGTTCAGCCTCCAAGAGTACTTTTTCAAGGAGTTCCTTTACACCTGTACCGTTTTTGGCCGAAATGTCCTGCGATTGTATTTTTCCGCCCCAGTCTTCTACCAAAAGATTCATTTGGGCCAAGCCTTCCTTGATTTTTTCCGGGTTGGCAGTGGGCTTGTCAATTTTGTTTATCGCAAACACAATTGGCACGCCGGCCGCCTGGGCATGGCTAATCGCTTCTTTGGTTTGGGGCATTATATCGTCATCGGCCGCCACCACAATGATGGCAAGGTCGGTAACTTGGGCTCCACGGGCCCGCATCGCGGTAAAGGCCTCGTGACCGGGAGTATCCAAAAAGGCCATTTTCTGACCATTGTCCAACTGTACGCCATAGGCACCAATGTGCTGGGTAATGCCTCCCGATTCGCCGGCGATAACGTTTTCCTTTCGAATGTAATCCAAAAGGGAGGTCTTCCCGTGATCTACGTGACCCATTACGGTAACGATGGGTGCGCGGGGCTCAAGATCTTCTGGGGCATCGGTTTCTTTTTCTATCGATTCTTCCAAATCGGCGGTGACAAATTCCACCTCATAACCAAACTCATCGGCTACAATGCTCAAGGTTTCCGCATCGAGACGTTGGTTCATGGTAACCATCATTCCCAATGACATACAAGCAGAGATAATCTTTGTTACGGGCACGTCCATCATGGTTGCCATTTCACTGGCAGTCACAAATTCCGTTACCTTCAACAACTTGCTTTCCGCTTCTTGCTGTGCCAATTCGTCTTCCGATTTCTGGCGGTGGAAGTCTCTTTTCTCTCTTCGGTATTTGGCACCTTTCCCTTTAGAGGATTTCCCCTGAAGTTTCTCCAAGGTTTCGCGCACTTGTTTTTGCACTTCCTCCTCACTAGGCTCTTCTTTGGGCACATGGGCTCCTTTGCGGCCACGACCACGGCCGTCGCGCAAATTGCCGCCACTGCCCGGTGCTCCTTTGGGAGCCTCCTTGCTTATGCGACGCCTCTTGCCCTTGCGATCTTTTTTGGCATCGGCCGTCTTGCTGTCTTTTTTCTTCTCGGGTTTTTTAAATTGGCTGAGATCAATTTTTTGTCCCGTAAAATTAGGACCTTCCAGTTTTCGGTATTGGGTGGTAACCGTATCGGAGTCTTTTTTCTCTTCCTTGGTCTCTGCTTCCTTGCGCTCCGCTTCCGGTTTTTTGGGGGCCTCGGCCTTTTCCTCTGCCGGTGCTGCTTTTTCCTCAACAGGGGCAGGTGCCTCCACAGGAGTTTCCTTGGCAACCGGTGCTTCTTCCTCTTTCTTGATCGGAGCTTTCTCTGCTACCGGAGCTGTGGGTTTTTCCTCTGTCTTTGGAGCAGGTTTTTCCACTTCGGGGGCGGTTTCCGCCACAGGTGCCACCTTTTTCTTTCCGGCATCCAAGTCAATCTTGCCCACTTGTTTTGGGCCATTGAGTTTTGCCTCGGCACGGATAACCCGCGAGCTCTCTTCCTTGCGCTGCTTTTCCTCCAATTCGCGCTCGCGTTCCAGCCGCAGCTCCTCCTTCTCCTTGCGCTTTTCCTCCCCAACTTCCTTGGATTCGATTTTTTTGCTCTTGTCGGTTTCAAATTCTTCAAAAAGAACTTCATATTCATCGCCCGTTATGCGTGTATTGGGATTGGCCTCGACCTGAAAGCCCTTGGAGCCCAAAAAATCCACGGCACGATCCAAGGAGATGTTGAACTCCCGTAATACCTGACTTAGTCTTTTCTTTTTTACTTCAGCCATAAATGCTTTTTCCTATTTTGTCTTTTTAAAAAATTTGTATAAAAGTAACTAAAGTTTTAACTACTCTTCAAATTCTTCTTTTAATATATTAATTACGTTCTGGATGGTTTCTTCCTCCAGATCGGTGCGTTTAACCAGATCCTTGAGGTCGTATTCCAAAACGCTTTTGGCCGTGTCGAGACCAATCTTATGGAACTCTTCAATAATCCAGCCTTCAATTTCATCAGAAAATTCGCGAAGCTCCACATCTTCCTCTGCTCCTTCGCGCAGTACGTCTATTTCGTAACCGGTCAATTGGCCCGCCAAACGGATGTTGTGCCCACCCCTGCCTATGGCCTTGCTCACTTCCTCGGGACGCAACAGCACTTCGGCGTGCTTGGTCTCCTCGTTGATTTTTATGGAAGTAACCTTGGCAGGACTCAACGCCCGGGAAATATACAGGTTTAGGTTGTTGGTATAGTTTATCACATCAATGTTTTCATTGCCCAGCTCGCGGACAATTCCATGGATTCGCGATCCCTTCATGCCCACGCAGGCACCCACCGGATCAATACGATCGTCGTATGAATCTACGGCAACCTTGGCCTTTTCCCCAGGAATGCGCACTACCTTCTTCACCGTAATCAGGCCGTCAAAAACCTCTGGGATTTCCTGTTCAAACAGTTTTTCAAGGAAAATGGGGCTGGCCCTGGACATGATGATGGTAGGTTTGCTGCCCTTTAATTCCACACTTTCGATAATCCCACGCACATTGTCGCCCTTTCGGAAAAAATCTGATGGGATTTGTTTCTCCTTCGGCATGATGATTTCGTTGCCCTCATCGTCGAGCAAAATGATGGCGCGATGACGGATATGGTGTACCTCGGCATTGTAAATTTCGCCTTCCAACTCCTTGAACTGCTTATAGACATTGGTATTGTCGTGCTCATGGATCTTGGCGATAAGGTTTTGCCGAAGGGCCAAAATAGAACGGCGCCCCAGGTCGATAAGCTTTACCTCTTCGGAAACGTCTTCGCCAATCTCAAAATCGGGCTCTATTTTGCGGGCAGCGCTCAAAGAGATTTCCTCATTGGGATCTTCTACTTCCCCATCGGCAACTACCACGCGGTTTCTCCATATCTCCAAATCGCCCTTGTCGGGGTTGATGATTATATCGAAGTTGTCGTCGCTGCCAAATTTTTTCTTCAAGGCATTGCGGAATACTTCCTCCAGGATGGCCATTAGGGTGACCCTGTCTATTAACTTGTCATCTTTAAATTCTGAAAAAGAATCGATCAGTGCTAGGTTTTCCATATCAATTCGTTAAAATGTTATCATCACTTTTGCTTCCATAATATCTTTATAAGGCACGGTGGCCTCCTTTTCAACGGTAACTTTTCCCTTGCCCACAGGCTTGGGCTCCCGCGCCGTCCAGGAAAGGGTGCAACCGGTGTCATCGGCTTTTACCAACTCCCCTTCCAGCTTGTCCCCAGAAGTTGTTTTAATCTTTAGGTTCCTTCCTACGTTTTTTTTGTATTGTCTGGGGAGAAGCAAGGGCTCGGAAACCCCGGCCGACATTACTTCCAGGGAAAAATCATACTCCTCCCTGTCCAGATTGTGCTCTATCTCGCGGCTCACCGCTATGCAATCATCAACGGTAACGCCGTTGTCTCCATCCAAGACTACCTTAATCTGGTTATCGGGCGAAACACTTAAATCAATCAAAAAAAGGGATTTGTTCTTTTCAAGTGCGCTCTCCAGAAGTTGTTCTACTTTTTCACGCATCAAAATACAGCTATAAAAAGAGGGGACTTTAGTCCCCTCAGATAGTTTCATATCAAAATCGGTGCAAATATACTATATTTTTTTAAAACTATAAAAACCAATTGAAAAGGATTTATTTCCGTAATTTGAACAACAACTTTTCCATTCTGAATCAACCCTTATGAAACGTATTTTAGTTCCCACCGATTTTTCCGAACAGGCCGAGAATGCCATGAAAGTAGCCGTGCAACTGGCTGAAAGGCACAATGCCGAAATCTTTGCCCTTCACTCCATCGAAATGCCCGTACACCTGGCTACCAACAGCAATGCCGGCAGTTTGCCCGAACCGATATTCTTTATGAAACTGGCCGAAAAACGCTTTGCGGAATTTGCGGAAAAACCTTTTTTGCAAGGAATAACCATACATGAGGCTATTGGCCGGGACGAAATTTATGAAGATGTGGAAAAAACCTGTGCGCGCAACAATATAGACCTGGTGGTAATGGGCTCCCGTGGTGCCAGTGGGTTTAAGGAAATGTTTGTGGGCAGCAATACCGAAAAAGTGGTGCGCACCTCCCAAGTGCCGGTATTGGTCATTAAAAATGACCATCCCAATTTTGAGGTGCACGACTTTGTCTTTGCCTCTGATTTTTCCGAAGAGGGCCGCGGCGCTTTTGACAAAGCCCAAAAATTTGCCCGCAAGATGGGGGCAAAAATGCACCTGTTGATGGTGAATACCCCGGCAAATTTCAAAACCTCGGTAGAAGGCCACGCCGTTATGGAAAAATTTGTAAAAGGCATGGGTGCCGAAAATTATACCTTGAATATCTACAACGACAACTCTGTGGAAAAGGGGATTATGAATTTTGCCACCCAGATTGGGGCACAGCTTATCGGCATGGGCACGCATGGGCGAAAGGGAATCTCGCATTTCTTTAACGGCAGCATCAGCGAGGATCTGGTAAACCATGTGAACATGCCCATGATAACATTCAAGATTTGATGAAATGGCCCTTTCTTCTTCTCCTCCTCCTCTTTTTGGGATGCAAGGAACACAAAACGAAAACGCCTCCCCTCCCCCCAGATAGAACAGCACTTCCCAAGGCCGGGCTAGCCGGCGATTACCTCGGCACCACCGATACGCTCCACGCCATTGTAAAAGCCATAGATTCCAGTGGCCAAACCACCACCATAGCATTTGACGATGCGGAAATTCCCGAAATTGTGCTCCCGGAAAGCCTGCGAGCCAAACTGATGCTCTTTAAACTAAGAAATTCCCCAAAAGATCTTTTATTGGTCAATACCATTCTTGCCGATACCAATTTCAATGAATATTATCTCTTCATCTGGAGGGATTCCATGTGGCAACAGCCCGTCAACCGTTTTTACATCCACAAGGGCAATATGAGCGACACCTTGACTCCCATTATGGCCGATCCACAGGACAGCACCCAACTATTGCGTTATTATTCGGTATTTGACATGGACCCAAAAAGCGAGAATAAATACAAATGGCGGTTGATGCGGGAGCACGTGAGGATGAAGAATTGAAAACTTCTGTGAAACGCCTTTTGGCTCGAATCCCTGCCAGACTATTTTCTATGGTCTATCAAGCTGACAGGCTTTCTGCCGGTGGGCGGGAAATTTAGGGAGCGGATCGCTTCGGTAGTGGAAAATTCCACTCGCGGAGCAACCCGCAACTTTGCCCGAAAATGATCCTTTATCTGTTGCAGCAATTCTTCCGAAACCGCTTCGGAACAAATTTTTATCAAGATCTCATCGGTGCCCAGGTCGTTGTGAAAGACCTCGATAACATAGCTCTCCACTTGGTCAAAGTGGTTCAAGATATTGTACATCGCCGGCGGATAAAGGGTTGTACCTTTATATTTTATCATCTGCTTCTTTCTTCCCACCACCGGGCCCAAGCGCAGGGTATTTCTTCCGCAGGGGCAGTCCCCGGAATAGGCCTGCACCATATCGCCGGTCTTGAACCGCAACAGCGGCATGGCCTCCACACCCAAAGTGGTAATGGTCAATTCTCCCACTTCGCCCGGGAGGACCAGATGCCCGTCATCGCCCAAAACCTCAACAATAATAAGCTCCGGATGGTGATGGCCCCCGCGATGAAATCTGCATTCGTTAAAGGCTGTGCTCATCTCTGTGGAAGCATAGGTGGAATACAATTCGATGTTCCAATCAACCTTGATTTTTTGCGCTAGAATATTCAGGGAAAAATCCTCTTCCCGAATGGGCTCTCCAATGCAGATGGCCGCTTTTACCCCAGTGTTTTTCAAGTCTATTCCCTGCTGCCGGGCATATTCAATGAGCTTTAAAAGAAAGGAAGGAACGGTAATAAGATAGGTAGGCTTAAACTTTAAAATGGAATCCCACTGCAATTCGGGTATACCGGAACCCACCCGCACCATGCCCGCACCGAGTTTCCTCGCCCCGAGAAAGTAGGCCAGGCCGGCCATAAATCGCCTGTCCATGGTGGTCATCAACTGCAGGACATCTTCCTTCTGTACCCCGCAACAGGCAAAAGATATTGCCTCGTTGTAAGCCAGTCGTTCCAGGTCGCTGTCGGTGAGGGCAAAGGTAACCGGATCGCCCAAAGTGCCCGAAGTGGTAACATAATCTATTATCTCCGTTCTGGGCACACAGAGAAAATCGTCGTTGAATTGCTGCAACTGATCCTTGGTAGTTACGGGAATTTTCTGAAGATCCTCGAGCTTCTTAATGTGGGAAACATCAATGTTGTTCTCCCTAAAAAACCGCTGGTAGTAGGGCGAATGGTTTTTTAAATAGTGAAGGGTTTCCTTCAGTTTCTCTTCCTGAAAGATTTTTATTTCGGCTGGGGATTTTTTTTCGATGGGTGGAAACATGATTTGGTTGGTTAAAATCTATACAGTTGCTCGCGGCAATTCCTTGCAAGAAAATCAGTAGGTGATACAACCCTGCAAGAACAAGAACATTGGTAGGCATCTTTCTGAAAATTCTTGGTTTAACTTTATCTTAATATTGTTTTTCTGCCCAGACGCAAAGATATTTTTATAGTTTACGAAGATACTTTTCTAATTCAGCTTTATCGCCCACAAGGCTGATTTCTTCCGTTTATTACTCTTTATTACTCGCCTACCTGCTCCCCCACTTCTGTATGCTGTACCGTTTTCAATCCAATTTCCTCAGGTATTTCTCAATTTTCTCCTTGTCCGGCACGGTGGTTATTTCTTTGGTCAGTGCTTTTTTAAAAGCCAGTTTGGCCGCAGCCTTGTACTTGTTTTGAAAGTAATATTGCCCCGTTAAATAATAGGGTTTCCAGTATTCGGGATTGGTATTTTGCAGCTCTTGCAGGGTTTGGGGAGAAATATGTTCTCCTTGGGCGATTGCAGCTTCCACTTCTCGCTCCAAAATTCGGTATTTTTGATAATCTTTGAATTCTTTTGAATGGACAAATGGATCTTCAGGAATATTTAGCCCTGGAGTGGAAAGACTTTTATGCGAAGGATTGCCTTTTCTGTGTGAAAACACCTCATCGAGATCGTATTCCACAAATTCCCCCAACTGGTAGGGATTGGATGAAACCCAGACCTGATTGCTCTCTGGCTTAAAAACTATTCCATGATGTGCGAGCAATTGGTTGAGCGCCTTTTCGTTTCCATATCCTATTTCTTTGTTGCCCAATCCCTCTTTGTTGCGAAGTATGGCAACGGCATCGGCCACATCGAGTTTTTCCTCTTCGGAAATCAATTCCTCCATTCGTTCAAAACGGTATTGCGAATGGCTTTCGGCTATCCATTTTAAATTGCGCTTGTCATCTTTATAGGCTTCACTCTGAAAATGGTTGGCGCACAGAAGGCTTTCCGAATTGGCCACCTCAAACACCCCAAAATTGTCTGGGGAAACTTCAATGATAGCCGCCTTCCCCTCCTTTGCACTGCCCACAAATATAGCCTCGGAAACAAATACCTCTCGTTTTTTGGCAATTTCCACCACCTCATCAATAGTGGACGCATACTGCAAGATCTCACGGGCTACAATAGAGATTGGGGTTTTGGCCATGGTGGGAATTTTAGACTTTCCCGCATTGATGGTCACCGTTAATCCTTGGTCGTTCATTCCCGAAACCACGCCCACCATGCCTGGCCAGGAAAACGACATAAATTTGTATCCTTCCGAGGGATTGATAAAGCTCACCAGCTTTTCCTTGGCAAATTCATCGCCCACATAAAAATCAAAATTGCGGCCTATGAGCAGTTCCCCATCCACTGTATTTGAGCCCCACACGGCAAAGGAAGAGCATTCCACCAGCATCATGTCGCGCAGGGCATGACCAATGTCGTGGGCACTGTGAAGGTATAACAGCCTAAGATAAGGATGGGCCACGTGATTGTAATTGGCAGATGCGTATTGCGATAGGCCAAACAGCTCTGCCTTGTATTCCGTAGGAACATAGAGATACATTTTTCGGTTATACCAGGCCAAGAATTTTCTAAGAAGAAACTGTTGAAATTTGGAAGGAACAATCCTGGCTACCTGCCCAAAGAAAGCCGCTTCCTGTCGCTGCATCAGATCTTGTGACAATAATCCGGTGATTTTCCCAAGCTGCAATGGATTTCCTTCGGCATAAAGCTCCCACAGCCCTTGCTTGTTTTTCAGAAGAAAATTATCGCCCGCAACGAAAGTGGAATCATTAAGGACAATTTTTTCGGGAATGGAGGCATCGTAAGGACTGATATCGGGTCTATCGCGGACAGATTTGGACACCCCGCAGGAAACAAACAACCACAAAAGGCAAAGAACCGAATAGACAGACATTTTATTCATTACTGGCTGTTTTTCCGCATTTGTGCCACCCGTTTATTGGTAGCGGCCAAGGTTCTGTTTTCTTTGTAATCTATCCATTTTTGGCCCCATGTTTTTCGCATTATATTTTCAAAATGCCGCATAAAGAAAACATTGTAGAGCATGTTGCCCAACTTTCCCACTTTTCTTGGAAAGGCGCGAAGGGTCATGGAAAACCCCCCGTTGAGATATTCAATAAAATGCCAATAGCCGCTGGGCATGTAGAGCGCATCGCCGTGCTTCATCTCCACCTCCCAGCCGCGCAGGTATTGCAGGGCGGGATATTGTTTAAAATCGGGATCATTGAGGTCGATAGATTCAAGATTATGGACGGCAAAGGGAAGGCGGTAGAGGTATTTGGTCTGATCGGGAGCAAACAACATCACCCGCTTGGTTCCCTGAAAATGGAAGTGCAGCAGGTCTGCCAAATCCATGTCGTAATGTGGAAGTACTTTCGATCCTTCTCCCCCGAAAAAGAGCACCGGCAGCCGTTTAAAAAACTTCAGGCCCAGCTTGGGATATTCAAAATCCTTAAGTAGCTCGGGTAATTTCACCTTTAAATCGTAAAAGAAAATCCGCAGATCGGTGGGTTGGCTCTTGATCAATTCAATGTAATCGGCCATCTTCATGTGCGTGGCAGGTTCGGCGGAATTCTGCTTTCCTTTGGTTGGTTCGTTGTTATACAGAGGCACCGTTTGCCCTCCGGCCATTTTTGAAATATAGTCCAGGTTCCATTTTTCAAAAGCTGCCCAATTTTCGGTAAGTCCCTCTAGCAACACCGGTTTTTGCGGTTTGTAATACTTTTGCAAAAACTCTTCCTTAGAGATGTTTCTCACCCTTTCAACCGGATGTGTTTCAATGCGCTCCATAGTGTCAATTCCAATTTATGTAACTTCCTCTGTCGCTGTTTCCCGAATGATCTTTTTCACCAGATAATCCCTTCCCAAAATTTCAGAGCAGGTTACCACACCACTGATGGTAACGCCCAAGATGCCATGCATATTTAAACTTTGGCCCGTAAAAAACAGATTGTTGATTTTTGTACGCGGCGAAATAAACGACTTCATAGGGTGGTCGGCATCCTTGACAAAACCGTACATAGCACCGCGATTGCACCCTATATAGTCTCGATAAGACAAAGGGGTAGATGCATACGTGGCCTTGATGCAACTTCTGATATTGGGGAATTTCGTTTCCAATTGTGCAATTATCCTCTCTGATTTTTCTGCCTTAAAATCCTCATAACGCTGCCCTCTATCGTTTTTATCGGCAGCGGTATTGAAGGTTTCCACCCAAGGCTCCACCTCATCAAAGTGCATATAGGTCATTATGGTCATGTTGTCGGCCCATTGGCCATCGTCGGCGTTGGGACCCATGGAGACCATATAGGCACGGGGCCAATCCTCTTGCGTATAGTTCAGGGCGGTCCAAACGGAGGCGGTATCTTTAAAATGATAGTAATTGCAATTTAAATACTCAAAGGTGCCCGGCTTTAAGACCAAATAAAGACTAAAGGCGGCGATGGTGCTTTCAATGTTCTTGATCCTGCTGAGGTACGATTTCCGAAAAAGGTGCGAAGGGAGCATATCCACGGTAAATTTTGGATCAATATTGGAAATAAAAATATCGCCAGATACCACATCACCGGAAGCCGTTTCCACGGAAACCACCTTTCCGTCGCTGGTATTGAATTTTATCACCTCTTGCCGTTTCAATGCCTTGCCCCCATAATCGCGAAGACGTTTCAGCAGGGCCTTGGTAATCTGGCTTCCCCCTCTGATACAGCGATATGAACTTTCGATATATGAATTTACGGAAAGTGCATGCATATACAAAGGCGTTCTTTTCCCGTCGCCGGCATAGAGTAAATTGCTACCGGCCAAAACGGCCTTTAATCTTTCATTATCGGTAATGGAATCTAAAAAATCCTTTACGCGTTCTTCAAAAACGACTGGATTTTCATGGTAGGCCTTGCTTTGCCTCATGCGATACAGAGGAAAATTGTCGCAGGTATCTTCCATTTTTTGTCTATAGGCTTGCAAAGCAGCCTCCTCGCCTGGAAAATACCGCAACATTGTTTTTATAAATCGCTCATATCCCTGGGCGTGCCGGTATTCTTTAGGATCATCGTCAAAGGTAATAATGTCGTGCCCGTGCTCGTCCATTTTCTTGAGGGGCAGATCGTCCAGAATTTCCAGATATTTAAAGTATCGGTTAAGATTTTGTCCTTCGCTGAGACCGCCAATATAATGCACGCCGGTATCAAAAATAACCTTGTCCCGTGAAAAGGTCTGCAGATTTCCCCCAAACTGTTGGTTTTTTTCCAAAACGCAGACCTTGTATCCTTCTTTTGCCAGAATCAATGCCGAAACAAGGCCGCCCAGGCCGCTCCCGATTATCACAATATCGTACTTCTCACTCATCTGTTTTGTTTATTTTCCGCTCCAGCACCACAAAATTTTCAGCAGAACAGGCTATTTCATGTTCCAAGGTAAACATATTTTCCGTTTCCGCAGAAAGGGCATCCTTAATCAAGATAATCACGGGAATCTTTTTTAGTTCCGAAACAATTTCTTCCGAAAGAAATGATGCAGCACTGACAAGGCAGCAGTCAAAATCCGTTCCCTCCACTTTTTCTGCGGAAGGAATAAATGTTATTCTTCCGCTCTTATGCGTTAAATAACTATTCCGAAGCATTGGAACAACTTCCTCATCGGCGATCACGCTGGTAATTTTGCGATAGGGACTGTCCAGGACCAGCAGAAAATCCAATTGGCCAAAATCCTTGGACAAGTGGAGGATTTTTGCCTTTGGGTCCACCCGCGTAAGGACCGCAAAATACGTTTCGGCAAATTCCTTCAGATCGTGTTTCACTTTTTTGTAGAGCGTATCTCCCTTATAGCGATATTCCTGTAATACCATGGGGTGGAAATAGCGCGGCGATTCGATGGCACGGCGAAGGCGGAAAAATTCATCCCTAAAATACGCCCCTATCTTTTTAGCCTGATGGCTGTGGTTTTTTCCAAAGGATGGATCGCCAAACTTTATACGCGGTAAAATTTCCAAAGTGATGCTTCCGTCGCGAATGATAAAACTACCCTTGCCGTTCACCTCGTTGTTTCCGTGGATAAGCACGGGCAGAATGTCCAGTTGCAACTGATTTGCCAAGTAAAATGCACCCTTGTGGAAGCGCCCTATCTTTTGGCTTTTGCTGCGCGTACCTTCTGGAAAGGCCATAAGCGAATATCCTTGGGCCACCTGTTCTCTCACCGCATCCATGCTGTTTTCAATTCCTTTGCTCACCGGATAAAAGTCGGCGCGCTGTACCGCTTTGCCGAAAATGGGGGAATGATAAACCCAGTCGTTCACCAAAAAACATATTTTCGGATGCAACATCCCCATGGCCAGAATATCCAAAAACGACGTGTGGTTGGCAATGATTACAGCCGGTTTGGCGAAGTCCTCCCCATGTGGATTGATTATCTGCTTTTTCACGAAGGGATTGGTGTACAGTACCGATTTCATGAATTTTGAAATAATAACATGAAACCAATACTTTTTCTTTGCCTTGTCCCCCGGAAGGAGTGGCATAATCGTTACGCTGTAAAGGGAAACGAGCATCCCACCCAGACCGAAATATCCAAAGGAAAACAGGGAGTGCAAAAACAATCGCGCCGTGATGGGCGGTTTTTCGTTGCTGCCAATAAACAACGCAAACAGCAGTGGCTGCACGGTGAAGGCCGCAAACATGGCAGAAAGGATTCCTATGATGGAGACCAAGGAAATGGAATGCAAGGCGGGATGCTTGGCAAAAATCAAGACTCCAATTCCCAGAATGGTGGTGAGCACCGAAAGGAGGATCGAGGTTTTGTGGGTAACCATAACCCGTTCCCCCGTCTTCAATTTCTTCTGCAATCCCCGGGTCATAAATATGCTGTAATCTATGCCCAGCCCAAATATAAAAGTTGAGATAATAATATTGAAAATATTGAAATGAATGCCAAAAAGTCCCATCAATCCCAAAGTGAGAAACCAAGTGAGAAAAATAGGGGCGGCCGTGACCAGGGTAAGGGAAAAACTGCGGAAGAACACAAAGAGGATAAGCAGTACCGCCAATAAGGAATAGCCAATGAGAGTGTTGAAATCGCTCTTGAGGTTTCCTAAAAAAGTTTCGTTCATCTCTTGCCTATCGATAACAAAGGTCTGTGGGAAGTTGCTAAACGCTTGCTTAACGGGAGTGGCGTCCTCATCTTTTAACTTGATGAGGGTGGTAATGGTGGTAAAATCTGCTTCGGTAGTGATAAAATCTTCCAGGAGCATTGCCGGCACCTGCTGGTAATCCTCTGGTTTCAGGGTTCGAAAACTTCCCTCCAAAAAGCGGTGGAAATTGTCAAAGGTGCCCGGCTTAAATCCCAGATTGGCAGCACTTTTTTCAATTCGCGTTTCCACACTGTCTTGTCGTCCTTGCGTCCAGAAAGCATTCCATTGTGCTATTTTTTGGCGCTGATCGCGTTGTGAATGCACGAGGGCTCCTATAGAACTAAAGCTTGAAATTTCGCCACTCTCCTTCATTGCCTCCAGTTTTTGATGAATGGAATCATTGAGTTGAAGCGTTCCTTCCACCGATTTTCCGTAGGTGGCCAAATACACCGATTTTAAAGAAATATCGGTCACCTGGTCCAAATGGGCCATGGCTTCTTCCATCTGCTTGGGCTGGTAATTCAGTTTTGAAATATCCTTGTCAAATTGCACCCGCGAATAGGTAAAAACACTTATAAGAAACAATAAAGCCAAAGCGGAAAACAAAAATTTGTTGCGGTGAAAAGAATATCCGGCAATCGTGTCCAGTACAGTGGTCTGTTGTTTTTGGGAGAGGGGATTTTTATAGACCAGTGGAATAAAGAAAAGAGCAAAAACCGATGCCCCCAATACGCTGATGGAAGCAAAAATCCCTAAGTCCTGCAGTGCCTGCGAATCCAGGAACAGCAAACAGATAAAGGCCAGGGCCGTGGTAAGGCTGCTCATTAGAATAGGTTGGGTAACGTCCTGGTACAGATTTTTCAAGGATTCGTTGTTGCGGATATGCGTGAGTATATGCAAGGCATAATCCAAGGTAACCCCCAACAAAACCGAGCCTATTCCCAAGGAAATGGCCGAAATTTCTTCCCGAATAAGATACAAAATGGCCAAGGCCAACATTCCGCCAAACAAGGTGGGCACAAAAAGGATCAAGGGGATATAGAGCTTGCGATAAAACAGAATAAATACCACGATCAAAATGGTAAAGGTTATTCCTACCGTAAACTGAATGTCGCGTTTTATCTGTTGCGCATTGGCCACCGCAATCAATGCCGCGCCAAAGTATTCACTGCTTGCCTCTCCTTGGTATTTTTGGTTCAGAAAATTTTGGAGGGAATAGAGATTTTGGGCAAATTTGCTGTTTTTAGCCGTTTCGCTACTGCCAAAAGTAGGGCTGATAAACAGCAGCAAATTGTTGCCATCGGCACTGACCAAAAAGCCATCCTTGAGCACAAAGTCATCGGTCATTCCCAATTGCCGGAGTTTTTTTAGGGCGATAAAGGAGAGCCCCAACGGATCCCGTAAAATTATATCCTTTGAAACAATGCCCGAGGGGGAGATTAGGGTGCGGTAGTTCGCCTGGGTGATAGCCGCAATACTGTCTGCGCTTAGTTTGTTGGCAATGGTGTGATAATCTTCTTTTTCCAGAAAAAGCGGAAGATTGTGATAGACAAAGTCCATGGTGCGCAGTAAATTCTCGTCATCTACTTTGCCCCGAATACTTTTTACATATTCTCCCGAACGGGTGAGGAGACTGTCTACAAATTCGGTGGCATAAGCTATTAGCGCTTCTTCATCGGCATTTGGGTCGCGATGTATGTTCACGATGATCTTATCGGTGAAATTAACCGATTTTAGCACCTTCTGTAGGTCGCGGTTCTGGGAATTTACCGGAATCAGTTTTGAAATATCCTCTTCAAAACGAATTTTTGTAATGAGAAACAACAGACTTCCAAACAGCAGAAGCAAAAAGAAAGCCGCCAGCAATCTGTTTTTGGCAAGGAATTTATACGTTTTAAAAAACCATTCACCCATCCTTGAGAATCTTTTTCCGTTCAACCAGCGAGAGGAACACATAGCCTGCGACACCAAAGAAAAGGGCTCCTATAACCGCGAGAATCAAACTGCCGACAATATAGGATTTTAAATATTTCATCAACTCCAATCCCGGATCAATTTCCTCGAGTGAAAGAAGAAAATGCTCTCCCAGCACCCAACTTCCCAACTTTAGACTGGCAAAAAGGATAAAAGGTATAAAAGGCGGGAGGCTTACGTTGGAGAAGGCAAAGGCAATAACCTTGTTCAGTTTTAGCACCACGGCAAGAAAGACTACCGTGAGGGTGTGGAATCCCCATAAGGGGGAAAACCCGATAAAAGCGCCCAAGGCCATGGACAGGGCTTTTTTCTCAGGAGAATCTCCACTGCCCAAAAAGTCTTCCATCAGAAACCGCTTGAGGCCTTTTTTTTTTAATTTCAAAATAAGGTTGCGCGGTTTGATATAAAAGAAGGTGAGAAAGACCAGCCAGGTATTTAAGACACTGATGCGGGCAAAATCCTTAAAAGGACGAAAATGCGAAACCCGATCGCGAAGTTCATAATGTATCTTTACAGGAATATTTTTCACCTCAATTCCCATCCATGCGGACTTGACGATGGCCTCAATTTCAAATTCAAATTTATTGGTAGCAAGCCTAAGATTTTGCATGGCAAAAAGCGGATAGAGCCGAAACCCGGATTGGGTATCGGACAATCTGATGCCCGTTTCCACCCAAAACCAGAAATTGGAAAATTTGTTGCCAAAACTACTCTTCCGCGGAATGCCTTCTTGTGCCATATTTCGTGCCCCGATCAAAAGAAGCTTTTTGTTTGGTGCCGCTTCCAGGGCATTGACAAACGCGGGGATATCCTCGGGAAAATGCTGCCCGTCGCTATCGATGGTTATGGCGTAGTCATATCCCAATTGCAGGGCATATTTAAAACCTTTCCGCAGGGCATTGCCTTTTCCTTTGTTTTTTGCAATATGGATTTGTTGCACCTGCGGAAATTTCTGCAGAACGGAGGCCGTACCATCGGTAGATCCGTCATTGACCACGATAAGCGCGTGGGTATATTGCAACACGCCCTCAATAACCTGTTGAAGGCTTTTGTGATTGTTAAAGGTAGGAACAATCACACAACACTTCAAGGCTTCCATTTTTTCCGAAAGTAGATTTGGGTCCATGTGAAATTTTTATCAATGTGCCTTGACAAATATCTGTGCCCCGTCCATATTGTATTTGTCGGGTCGCCGCGGTTGTGTTTGGGTACGGGCTGGCGAATTATAGATCATTCCTGTGTGTTGACTTTGATTTTTGTTTGGTCGTACTTCAACTTCCCATCCTAAAGAATTCTCACTTCGCATCCTTATAAGTTTCATACATGGAGCCAAAATGCGATTTGATAAAAGCCTCATAAGGTATATCCTCCTGCCTGATAAATCCTTTATTGGGCAGCACTCCCTCTGAAACCATATCGACGACGGCGGAAATACTGCAAGCCGTGGTCCAACTGATCGCCCGCCAATCCTTATTGTCCAAAGTAATATTTCTGTACGATTCCGAAAATTCCTTACGGCGCAATTTTCCATCCATAATTCCTTCCACAGCGGCGTAAACCAGAACAATATCGTCATCAACCAACGGAAGGGCGTTGTTTAAAATATCCTTGGCCAATTTTCGATCATTTTTCAGGAGCAGGTCGTAAAGCAGCAGTTTCATTGCATCTCTATGGCCCGGATACCGAATAGTCTTATAATTTAAGGTATCCACCTGCCCATCAAGGGTTTCGCAAAGTGTTCCCAAGCCGCCCGAAGTAAGGAATGCCTCATATTGGCGACCGTTGATGTTGAGAATTTCCAAGTCATCAAGAGAGCTGAGCATTTTCCTATGGCCGTTGTGGATCACTTCGGCATCGTTTAAATATTCGTTTATTACTCCCTCTGCACTCCACGTAAAGCTGTAGCCTAACTGGCCCATGGGATGCAAGGGCAAAGCTCCCACCCGCAGTTGCACCGAACGCACCTGTGAAAACTGACGATAAAGGCCGGCACCGAGAATCCCGATAAACCCTGGGGCCAATCCACATTGCGGGGCCATTGCCGAATTGCTGTCCTTGGCCATTTTTTGTATGGCGTGCAAGGTGGGAACGTCTTCGGTAAGATCGAAATAATGCACTCCCATGGAGACTGCCGTTTGGGCAATATTTATGTTGAGAAAGTAAGGAAGGCAGGAAACCACCGCATCCTTGCCCTGCAGAAAATCACCGATTGTCTTGGCATTGGCCACATCTCCCTGAATTACTTCAAAGGGAAATTCGTCTTCATACTGCTGCTGGTCCATTCCCGTAACCTCATACTTGGAACCCAATAATGTAGCTACCAGACTGCCCACTTTTCCAAGACCCAAAACACCAATTTTTTTAATCATTTTCTCTGTTGTTAATTATTGAGGAAAGATAACTTTTCTGGTGAAGACTGTCAAGACAATGAACTTCAAAATGGAAATCAACATCGATAACGGAAACAGGATAGGTAAGAAGAAGAATTTTGTACTTATTGAAGGGTTGCGGCCTCGCTGTCATCAAAATTGTCGGAGTGTTGGGCAAAATCGCGGATCGCTTTTTTTAACCCCTCCGAGGAAATGGAACGGAAATGTTCCAGAATAAATTTCTTGTCCTCCTCCAGCTTGTCGTGGTATCCCACTACCCGCGGCGCATGTTCCTGCACGGTCATCCGTATGTAATGCAGCTCCACATTTTCCGGATGTGCCTCCAGTGCCTTTTCAATATACGCAACTCCTTCCTTAAAGAAATCCTTTTTATCCCGCACCTTTTCGGCAAATTTCGCCTTTAGGGTCTTTACCGCACCTTTATAGGCCAATAATGTTGCCTGTTCCTGAGGCACATTGGCCAATTGCCCATCCATCTGCTCGGTAATTTCCTCACTTTCCGCTGCCAAAGGATAGGTAGATCGAATCTGCTCCAAATCTTGGGAAAAGGCGGACACAGAAATCAAGAAAACACAAAAAAGTAACACAGTTCTAACCATGCTTCGTGATTGTTTAAGTAAAAACATACCTCTTGCAATTTACCCTTCAAGGGAATCTGGGGAGATAATGGCAAATTCGGCATTCAATTTTAATGCCACCGTATCGTCAAAAGAGGTGGTATTTTTCACTTTCACCACCTTATCCTCCTCCAAAATGGTGATTTCCAAGTCTAATATAGGATTTTTTTCCGGATTGATTATGGCCATAAACTTAATGTTTGAAGCCTGGCCCAGGAACAATTCCTTATCAATAGCCCCTTCGGTAAGCTCCTTGATCATCTGGATCATGCACACCCCCGGCATCACCGGATTGCCGGGAAAATGGCCCTTAAAAACTTCGTGGTCTTTGTTTAGATTCACCCGCACCTTTATCCCTTCTTCGGTTTTGGCGGTTGATTCCACCTTGTACAAGCCTTTAATCAACATGATCTGTAAATTTTTCAAGTTCAATCTTCAATTTTATATCGCGATGGACGATGGTGATGGTTTCGGCAATTTTGCCCCTGGACGAGTCGAAATCCACCACGACCTTTTCCTTGGTTTTTGAAGTACTTATTATTTTAACGAGTTTTTCCGCATCTCTCGGCATAAAATAAAAGTTAAACCCACCATCGGAATTCGTCCTGAATACCCGATATTGCGAATTTACATAAGCCGCCGAAATCGTGATTTCGTTCGTGAGCAAGAGTCGGAAATCTTCCTTTAGGACATTCAATATGTAAGGTTTTTTTAATTCGTCTACCACATAATTTACCACAAACCCACTGCCGTCATATTCCAAATCCAAGAGCTTGCCGCCAAAGTCGGTGGTCAGGACCAGCCGGTGCGACTGTGTACCTGTCTTTTTTACGATAAAGATCCCGCTGAAATGGTTTTTATATACTTCCACCCTGGCTTTGTACACATAATCCAGATGCGGATTGTTAAAATACGGATTGGAAATGGTATTATGGATAATGGCCGTCTGCCGCAAATCCTGGGTAGTCTTAAGGGCACAGGACGAAAAAACAAGAACAAAAACCAGACTAATTGCTGAAAACCGAATCATTGACATCGCTGTTTAATATGCGGTTTTTAAAAACTATCTGGGTATAATCCTTGGAAGGCTCCACCATTTTCACTTCAAACACCTGGCCGTCTCCCTTGTTAAACAACAATTCAAAAGAAGCGATATAGGATGCTATTTTTTTGTCCTTGGGAATAAAAACGGCTTTATTGAATTTTGGGGTCTTATAAAATGAAACTTCAAAATCCTTGTCGTTGAACATATTGCCCTTTACACTGTTTACAATCAGGTGATTGAGTTTTTTAAAAAGCTTGCTGTTGCCTATTTCCACCTCGCTTTTTGTACCCGCATCGTTTATAAGAAGTTGGTTTTCCTTAAACACTACGCTGTACTGGTAAGGGTTGGTATATTCCCATTTCACCAGGTTAGGTGCCTTAAAAACCATCTTGCCAGAAGTTTTTACGTCATTGGCCAAAAAATCTAAATGTTTATACTGAACGAAGTCGGTTTTTATGGTAGTGGTAGCCTTGGAGGCATTTTCCACATCGTCCTTAAAAGCGGCAATTTCGGCGGCATTCATGGCACTTTCCTGACCGTGAACAAAATGATTTGCCATTATAAGAATAGCAAGTAGGAAAAATTTACGCATAAGCTTCAATATCTAACAACTGGTCCACGGGAACCGATTTTATTTTGTGCGACCACAAAAATAGCAATAAGCGTTCCAATACCACGATGGATTTGGGGCTGTTATCGTGCAGGAGGATGATGTCGCCTTTTCTGAGTTTGGCAGTAATTCTCTGGAAAATTCTCTCTTCGGAAATGCCTGTGGTGTCCAGGCTGCGTTTGCTCCACCCAATAGATTCGTGTCCCGTTCGGCGCAGGGCTTTTTTAATATTCGGATTGGTTACGCCATAGGGAGGACGAAACATGGAAGTCTTTTTATGGAGAAGCGAATCGAGAATCTTGTCGGTTTTTATTATTTCGGCAGTGATTTTTTTTGTGGAGAAAAATCCAAATCTTTTTGAATGCGAATAGGAATGGTTGCCCACGGTATGTCCTTCTGCCACAATTTGCTTTACCAATTCAGGATATTTTTTCGCCCGTCTTCCAACAATAAAAAAGGTGGCCTTGGCGTCGTGCTTTTTCAACAATTCCAAAACCTGTGGGGTAAAATACGGATTGGGACCGTCATCAAAAGTGATGGAAACCGTGTCTTCCCCCACCTTATAATTGTGGTTTAGTGATTGCAGATGATAGTTGAGCTTTATCTGAAAGGAGCCGATAACGGTTATGGCTACCCAAATTACGGCGAAGGCAACGTAGAGACCGGTAGGCACCTCGCCAAAAAAACCAAATACCAGCAAAAGTGAAAAAATCACCAAAAATCCGGCATTGATCGTGTAGAACTTCAACATTTCTTCAACAATATTAAGCTGTGGTTCAAGCCACGATACTGATTATAGCACAAGATAGTATTAATCTGCGAAATATTGAACGGTTTCAATTTTACAATTTCAGGAACTTTCTGATGTTTTAAGATCTTTGATGCCAGCCATACACCAAAGGCAGAAACCGTGTTGTTCTCCCCTACCAAATGTTTGTAATAGACTGTGGGCGTATTTTTAGGCAAATCATTGGAAAGTCTATCATAAAAGCCATCAAATTCCACATCGCCATTGTTGCCCATTACTACCAAATCCACTTCTTCCATTTTTGTTCCATTCTCCCCTAAGAAATCCCGGATAGCGGGTTCCACTTTTTCCGCCGGTAAAGTATTAAAGGTCTTTATACCCGCCAATTCGGCATAACACTGCTGTTTTTTCTCATTTGAAAGCACAAATAAGTTTGCGCCCTCACTAAATATCGCACCCTTAGTTTTGGAATCCAGAAGATCGGAGATATTGGTGGGCCGTGATTTTACGTGTTCTATCACCTTATGCACCTTTGTAGTATGGTCGCCCAGTTCTTCCACACCGCCCACCAAAATATTGGCCGCTTCGCCATTTTCCAGTTGTAGGGAGGCATCGAGCAAAGCCGATTCAAAAGAGATGGCGGAGTGGACGTAGGTGAAATTGTAAGCCTTGCATTCCATGGCAAGGGCAATCTGGCCCGCCACGGTATTGTGGGTGCTCTGGATAAAGGAGGTGGGGGTTAAATATTGTTCGTTGTTGTCTATGATGGCACTGACAAATTTTTCCGAATCGATCATGCAGCCCATTCCCGTGCCGGTGATTATGGCATCCACGACAGGAAAACCGGCTTCTTCCACGGCAATTTTGGAAGCCACCACGCCCATTTTTATTCCCTTTGCCATTCGTCTGGCGGCGGCAGGAGGAATATATTTTTTGTATTCGGGATCCTGGGCGAAGATTACCGTGTGAAAATAATCTGTAATTTCCTCTAAAAACACACTGTTGTCATAGGTTTTCTGAGGAGAAATGGAGGCGAGACCGTTTATGTAAACTGTATTCATTCAGAAACTTGAGATATGCCTGCCAAGGGACAGACGTGGGAAATTATGAACATTGTCGTTATTTTCGGATAAACTGTAAAATGTTCACTTTAGAACTAAGGTTTAAAGATACTGAAAAAGTATTTCAAGTTATTTTTACATCCGCTTCCCATGCCATTGACCGGCAAAAAGACTTCCGATTTCACATTTATTGAAATTTCGAAAATATTACGGTGGAGCAGTTTCCTCCAAAGCCCAGGGAATTGGAGAGAACGGTGTTTATCTGCCTCTCCTGCAATTGCGAAACAGGAATAAGGGAAAATTCCTTCATGGGAGTCTTAAAATTGAGATTTGGAAAAATACAATTGTGCCGCAAGGCCAATAGGGAATAAACTGCCTCCACGGCACCCGCGGCGGCGAGGGTGTGGCCGGTAAAGGCTTTGGTGGAGCTAAAGGGAGGTATATTCTCACCAAAAATTCTCAAGATTGCCCTGCCTTCGGAAAGATCATTGTTGCCCGTTGCCGTACCGTGAACATTGATATAATCCACTTCCGCGGGTTTCATATTGGCAACTTCCAAGGCCTTGGCCATGGCCAGAGTAGCGCCGTCCCCATCGTCGGAGGAGGCGGTTTGATGAAAAGCATCATTGGCATTGCCGTATCCCTTTACGTAACCCAATACTTCTTTGTTTTCTGCGCTTACCACCTCTTCACTTTCCAAAACGAGATAGGCTGCGGCCTCTCCCAAATTCAATCCTTTTCTGTTTTCGTCAAAGGGCGTGCTGTAAGTATCGCTTAAGATCATCAAGGTTTTAAAACCGTTGATGGTAAATTTTGACAGGCAGTCTGCCCCGCCTACCACCACTCTGTCCAATTTGCCCGATTTTATCAAACGGGCCCCCAACATTATGGCGTTGGCAGCAGAAGAACAGGCGGTGCTGATGGTAGTTACAAGACTTTCCTCCACCCCCAACTGCTCGGCTATTTTTTGTGTGGAATCGCCTGCATGATGGCTTTCTATATATTTTTGAGGCTCTTTTTCGGTAAGGTATTCATAATAGTATTTTTCCGTCATGTCCATTCCGCCCACACTGGTTCCAGAAACGATCCCCGTTTTGTATTGGCCAATATCCGTTATTCCGGAATTGGCAAGAGCTTCTTTGGCGGCAATTGCACCGAGCAAGGCTGTACGCGAATAATTATTCTCTGGGGAAAGATTTAGTTGGGCAATCAATTGATCATTGGTGAATTTTATTTCTCCCACCATGACCTCGCTGCGCTGAATGGTGTCAATATTGTCCACCCGGGAAATCCCATGCCGGGAATTTAGCAGGGATTTATAGTTTTCCTCCACATTGTTTCCAATGGCAGAAATAATCCCCATGCCGGTTATGGCTACGCCTTTGTTCATGTTTTCGGATGGAATAAACCTGGGAAATGTTCAATGTTCAATGGTCAATGTTGAAAAAATATCTTTTATTCAACAGTGACAACTTCCCACTCGCCTGGATGTCTCGGCAGGTGGGTTCAATATCTTCTACTTGGTGCGATGTGCTTCAATGTATTCTGCCATTACCTGTACAGATTCAAAAATTTTCCTGCCTTCCTTGGGATCGCTCAAGCGGATGCCGTAGTCCTTATCGAGCATTACGATCAATTCCAAAGCGTCTATTGAATCCAATCCTAAACCGTCGCCAAACAAAGCATCATCATCGGCAATCTCTTCTACTGAAACATCTTCCAGATTTAGCTGGGCTATGATTTTTTCTTTCAATTCCTGTTTTAACTCACTCATAATATATTGTATAATCTTGTTATTTCCTCAATGTTATGCTCAACCGTACCCTCTTTCCCTACCAAATAGAGAAAAGCATCATACGCTCCCCCATCAAAATCCACCCATCCACAGAGCACTTTGTCTGCCCTTTCGCGCTTCAATAAATTGTTGGCATACAGGTGCAAATGCTCTGCATTAAAGCGGGCAAAGATAAAAAAACTATTTTCAGAATACAGTTTATGCCTAATACTTATCTCGCCCATACAGATATTGGGCAAGGTATAGACAAAAACAGCAGGACTGGGAAAATATTCTTCAGGATTTTCAATGGTTTTTTGATGCTTCCTATCGGTTTGCAAACTGGAGGCACGGTTTGAAAATACCAAGGCGATGTTATTTCCTTCCTCATTTAAATCTTCCGTGGAAAGCAATACCTCTGTTGCCAAAAAAGCCAATTTGCTCAATTCATCCATCTTAAAGAACTTGGAATATTCCAGTTCAAGAAATTTATAGGCATTTTTGGTAAAGGCGGAAAAGCCATCGCTGTGGTCTTGGTAAAGCAAGTTTCCGTCCACCCAAATGTGCTGGTTTTTAATATGGCTAAATTTTTCAATCCTCATTTTGATCTTTCAGGTAAAATTAGTCTGCGGAATTATTTTTTCCTGCACCTTAACAAGGTATGATAATCGCCCAAGGGAACATCCTCTATCACCTGTAGGCCAGCCCTGTCAATAAGCTCAAGAAATACCTGTGCGGCATACATTTTACTGTTGCCGTTTGCCAATACGGTAAAGTAGAGAGAAGTGGCTTCCAGGATCATTTTGGAGGCACTGAAATCCTGGCGATCGGTAAAGGTTTCCACTATAACCAACTCGGCATCATCGTCCATGGACTGTACGCAACTGCTGAGAATCTTAACTATTACGTCCTCGGAAAAACAATCGAGAAATTGGCACATCCAGATTATATCGGCCCCACGGGGAATGCTGGGACTACTGGAAAGCCAGTCGATGGCATAGCCGCTGATGCGGTCCTTAAACCCGTTTCTTTCGGCATTGGCCATGGCCATGTTTATCTGGCCTGGAAGATCGATGATCTTTACCTTAACATCGGGATTGAAACTGCAACATTTAATGCTGAATTTTCCCGTATTTCCTCCTATGTCGAACAGCATTTTTCTTTCCTTCCGAAATATTCTTTCCAAGGCCTCTTCAAAAATATCATCGGAGTAATGGTGGTCAAAATCGAACCACGACTTCTGTTCCACCGGATTCAATTGGGACAGGCCTTCATAAATAGTACTCCAGGCTCCCAGTTCCTTTAGGCCTTCCGGCTTTCCATTCTTAATAGATTCCTCTAAATGAAAGAGTCCTTTATAGCACACATCGTGGGCAAAATTCAAGTTTACGCCAATGGTGCTGTGATAGTTGAGAAAATACCCCAGCTTTGACAGCTCAAAATGCTGTTGGGAATTTTTGGAGACAATCTGCGATGTTTCCGCAATCTCCAAAAGCACCTGCACCCCGTAGACACTCAGCGAAAGACTTTGCGAAATAGCCGCGGCGGTTGCCCCTCCTTCTTTGCGCTGCCCAAAAATATAGTCGAGAATACCCAGTCTTTTTAGAGCGACCGAGGCTTGAAAAATAAAAGGGGAAAATGCAATCCAATGGGCTTTTTCCAAAGCTTCTGAAGCACTCATTTCTTCTGTTTGTAGTAACATGTTGGTTGGTGGTTAATTGGTTGTTTTTTTAAAAATTGCCGCGGTGTTACAGCCGCCAAATCCGGAAGCTGTCTTTAAAAAAATTTCAAGCGGTTTTGATATATTGGTAGTGGCGATCTCTAGGGAGCGCGAAATTCCCATGGTCTGAAAACCTTTTGAGGCAAAAACGGTATTCTTGGCCAAGGAATGCATACCTACAATGGTTTCCAACAATCCGGCCGCACCTAGGGTGTGCCCAAAATAACCTTTTAAGCTGTTAAGCGGCACTTCTTGCAAATTCATTCGATTGAAGGCAATGGCTTCCATTTCGTCGTTAAAGGAGGTAGCAGTGCCATGTGCCGAAATATAGTCAATTTCCGAAGCTTCTATTCGGGCGGCTGCCATAGCCCTTTCCATGCTCTTGACCAATCCTTCTCCCGTGCGCGATGGCCCGGAGATGTGATTGGCGTCATTGCAAGTGGCATCGCCCATAATTTCAACGGCTTCGGCAGGAAGGTTTTTGAATTCCGAAGTAACCAGAATACTGGCAGCGGCCTCCCCCAGATTGATACCCTCTCTGTCCTTGTCATAGGGCTTACAGGGATTTTTGGACAGTGCCTGAAACGAATTGAATCCCGATACTATAAATTGGGTCACCACATCGCCACTCGCCACCAAAACATGTTTGTACTTTTCCTCCTCGATCAAGCGTTTTGCCACAGAGAGAGATAAAATTCCAGACACACAGGCATTTGATACAACAACGGGCTCACTTTTAAAACCGAAAAAATCGCCTATTATTTTTCCCAATTCATCCAGGTATGCGCGAGAATGGGGGAATTTGCTTTCTTTTTCCAGCACATCGATATTTCCTTTGGTGGTTGAAAGTAGCAGGCCCACTGTTTCGTCCAGGGGTTGGTCCCACCGCCGGATAACGTCGTTAAGGGAAAGGATCATCAGTTGTTCCAGTTTGGTAAAATCTTGTGGATTGCCAATTTGTGAAAATCGTTCGGCTATTTCTTCGGAAGAAATTATTGCCGCGCAAATCTTTTCGGCCAAAAGGGAAGGCTCCTCAATTACCGCAAGCCCGGAAATTCCTTTTGAAACTTTTTCCACCACGGTTTCACTGTCAAAACCAAGGTTTGAAATAATGTTGTTATACGATAAATAGCACTTTCTCATTTTCAGAGTCCCATTTTTTTCTTCCATCTCTCAAAAAACTCCGGACGGGTCAAGGATAACTCTCCTTTGGCGTTCAAAAAAACCTGAACGGTCTCTCCCGTACAGACCAATTGGTTTTGGGGATTGTAAATTTTATAGCGGAAGATCATTTTTGCCGCCGCAGAATCGATAAAGGTAGTCTCTATTCTGGCCACATCGCCATAACGCAACGGCAATTTGTGTTCGCAAGTGGATTTTACGATAGGAGAAGTGTAGCCGTGGGCTTTTTGATCCAAATAGGAGATTCCAAATTCACGTCCGAAGGCTTCCCGCCCGTCCTCGAAATACTGGATATAATTGCCATGCCAAACAATTCCCAACGGATCGGTTTCGGTAAAGCGCACCCTGATTTGCGAGGTATGACTTATATGATTGCTGGTTTTAGACGGCATTTTTGTTGTGGTTATAGATTATGGCAGCCCCGGTGGTGGCCACGAAGAAAAACAATAATAACAAAATATCGGGAAGGATGTCCACAAATGGCACATTTCTTAGAAAAACGCCGTAAAATGCTTCCAGTCCCCAATTGAGCGGTGAAATCCTTGACAGAAATTGCATAAACCGAGGCATGGCAAACACGGGGACCCAAATACCCCCAATTGCCGCCAAAATGACCACAAAGATAGATCCAAAAGGGGCGGCCTGTTCTTGTGTTTTTGCCAAGGTTCCCAACAGCAGGCCCAGACCGATGGCCGCAAGACCGGAAAACAAGGCAACGGTATAGAGCAGGGCAAGTTTTCCATCAACGTCAATTTTGGGAAGCCCAAGCAGCGGAAATAAAAGAAGACCTGCCGCCAGCATCAAGGTGAACTGAATGAGGCACACCCCTAGATAGACAATTGTTTTTCCTCCCAAAATAGTGGCGTATGATACCGGACTGGTGCGCAGGCGGAGGAAAGTACCTTGGTTTTTTTCCTTTATCAAATTGATGGAAAGTGGCACTACGATAAAGAAAATGGCAAAGAGCGCCCAGGCGGGAACGTTGTGCTGGGCCGAATTGGGAATTATTTCCTGGTTCCCTTTTGTAGGAAGTATTTCCTGAAAGGTGATAAAGCCTTCCGAGTCAAACAACTCTTGGTCTCCTGTCTCTTCTTCTCCCAATTCCTTCTGAAAGGCCTTGTAAATGCTCCGGGCCTCTATTTGGGAGATCATTTTGTCAATCCCGTTTTTAACAGACGACTTAAAGCTCATTTGGGTGGCCGGATCAAAATATAAGCGCACTTGCTTGGGTGAAATCACTTCCTTTTCAGGTAGCGTTTCTTCCATCCCAAATTTTGCCAGGATACCCGTTACGTTTTGTTCCACTTTTTTATTCAGGGAGGAAGAGAGATTTTTCGGAATAATGATGGCGAGTTGCTGTTTTCCGGCAAAGACGGCGGTGCGGGCTTCTTCCTCGGAAGAAACCTGTATGATTTCAAAAGAGTTGGAATGGGCCAGGTTTGCAATGATGTTTTGAGAAACTTCGCCCTTGTCATAATCCACCAACAATACTGGCAACTTAAAATCGGCAATGGTTTTGAAGGTACTGTCCTGTACCGAAGTGATAACCAGCAACAACAACAGTGGCATGATAAACAGAATGGCCACTCCCCCCCAGTCGCGGGTGAGAAGAAGCAATTCCTTATACGTGGATGCCCAGAGTTTATACATGATCGCGCAATGCTTTTCCGGTTTGTGCCAAAAACACGTCTTCGAGATTTCGGGCACCGGGTTGACTTTTTATCAAAGCAGCAGGTATTCCGTTTGAGACAATGGTCCCGTTGTCTATTATGGCTACCCGGTTACAAAAGGTTTCGGCTTCATTTAAGTGGTGGGAAGTATAGACAATGGTCGTTCCCTGGGTGTTTAACATTTTCAAATGATCGATAATCACATTTTTAGATTGTACATCCACCCCCACAGTTGGCTCATCCAGAAACAAGACCTTGGGATTGTGCAGAATTCCGGCAATGAGATTTACCCGCCGTTTCATTCCTCCGGAAAATGTCGCTGTCTTTCTCTTGGCGTATTTAGACAAGCCCATTATTTCCAAATGTCTGGTGATGGAATCTTTTAAAGCCGCTCCTTTCAGGCCATACATACTGCCAAAGTAAAAGAGGTTTTCCCGGGCGGTAAGGGTGGGATAAAGAGCATATTCTTGGGGCACCACCCCTATAATCTTCTTTAGCTCATCTCTGTTTTCATGAAAATCCATACCGTTGATGGCAAAGGAACCCGAAGTGGGCTTTATCAAGGAAGTCAGCATGGAAATAAGCGTTGTCTTGCCAGCGCCATTTGGCCCGAGCAGCCCATAGATTTCCCCTTCCTCAATGATTAGATTGAGATCTCGCACCGCATATTCCTCGGTGTTCTTATACTTTTTGCTCAGTTGGACTGTTTTAATCATTTTCCGCTATTGGCCCTAAACAGAACGTTTTTTCACTAATCTATCGTTGGGGTTTTAAAAGAAAAATTAACCATTCCGAAGGGATTATGTTTTTTATCTTACTGATTTCATCCATCTTTGAAGCCAACAATTCTCTGGTGTTGGGCAACAACTTCCAAAGTACCTGTAATTCACACAACGTCCCCTATCCATTAAAAATTAAATTGCCTTTTTCAATTTTTTAAAGAATATTTTTTCCAATTCGGCAATATGGTCCAGTTGATCGGCTACCTGGTTGAAAGCGTCTGTTTCTGCACCTTCGTTACGAGATCTATTTTTGTAGATTCGAGAGGCATTGAGGGCAAAATCGCGCCACAGATCGCCAATTTCGGTCATTTCTGCGGAAAGGGATAACAATTGCGGGTTGTTCAATAATTTTCCCGCCTCCTGTAAAAAGGCCGCATAAATATATCTAAAACCACCGCCCCCGGTACCTATTTCTTCCTGCATACGCACCACTTGGCCCAGATAGTGCTTGGCCGTTTTACTGCCTTTGCGCCGGGGCCATTTTCTGATGAGGCTGGCTATTTTGTGAATTCCTTTATAGCCCACAAAAGGAACGGGGGCCAACATGGCTTTACAAGTATCCTTTATTCCTTTTACAATAGCTTTTTCCAGTTGCAATTCTTCTGGAAATGAAATGGGATAATACATGTGTCCCTTGGGTGCAAAGGCCCCTTTGGCAAAACGCACGCGCATCAATTCTTTTTCGCTTAGGGAAGTAACATCCTCCATCACCGGATCGCTGATCAAATATCTATCTTCTTGCTTGCCGTACACAACCATGTTATGGGCATTGAAGTGAAATCTGTATTCATCGGGAAAGTATAAAAGATGATACACACCTACTTGAAGACCCACCGGGTTGCTTTTTGCAAGGTTCTCGTCCAGCCGTTTCTGTGCCTTTTCCGCAGAGCGAAATTTTTCTCTCTTCATTTGAACGCCCGTCCGTTTGGCAAATTTCTTGAAAATATGACCGGGAAGGGCACGATAGGTAATTACGGGGGCATGGTTTACCTTTAGAAAAGGAATGTAGCAGAACAGCAGGCCACTACCAATGCCAAACACCATGGGTTCGCTGATGGCAAAGCCGTTGTGCCGCATAAGGTTTGAAACCACGCCATTTTCGCAATGGGCAGCCTGGTGATGGGTAAAATTGATTTTTATTTCAGATTCTCGGTTCAAAGTGTTGTTTTCTGATTGTTTTTATCGAATCACTGCATTATCGGGTTCGGCGCGGATTTTCCCCAAAACCAATTTTGATTAAACGTGGGTCAATTCGTCTATGGAGATATCAAAAACCTCGGCATATTTGCGAAGAGTCTTTTCCTTCAGTTTTTTAAAAACCGTCGGTTTAAAATGCCGCTTTACCTGCCATTGCCAAAGTCCCACATAGCTGGCCAAGATACCTACATCCATTTTATGCAGTTCCATATAATATTCTATGGGGCTGGTCTTCCCTTCCTTAACCCGCTGTTTGGCAAGGTCTATTCGCTCCTTGATTTCATCGATGGCGTTTGACAGGGCAATGGTCTTGGGCTCCCATCCACTGCTGTTCTCCGTGGTGTACTCTCCATTTTCATCAACGGCATAACACAGCTCCCTGAAATTTGCAGATTCCAAATTGCTTTTGTCCTGGGGCACTTCTTTCTTCTTCATGGTCAGATTTCGTGTATTAAAAAATTCATCACAGAAGATACAATTAATTTTTTCTTCAAAAACGTTTGGGATCGCAGACTGCACATAGTAACTCCGCCAGTATCATAGCGCGAGATAAGATGGGCTTCGGTTTCAATGGTATCGCCAATTTTTGGCAGTTCATCGATCGCTATTTTTTTGATGGCACTGATATAGCCAATCAATTTTTTATTGCTTCCGGAAAGGTCGTTTCGGTCAAAGAAAGTCTGGCCTACCACCCCGGTAGCGGTTTGGGCCGCGTTCTCAATAATACCCGATTCGGTTAACCGGCGATTTTTGATAAAAATGCATTCCTCAGAAATATGAAACCGGGTAACCACGTGGTTTTCTGAAATATCAACTATGGCAGAGACCATTACCAGCGGTTTGCGATGCGGCAGAAATTTGGCAATATCGATTTTTGAAATTTCGGATTCCTTCATTGCTTTGCCAAAATGGTTTTCATTTCGCTAGAGGCAATTTCCCTGCCCCCACATTTGGTCGAGGCCCTAACCAGGGTAACGTCCATAATATCGTGAAGCACGTTTACCGTAGTGATTAAATCTGCACCGGTTTGGGGAAGTTTGAGCACTTCGGCTTTTTTAATTGCGCCTATATAGCCAATAGGTGCTTTTTCCTTCTTCAAAAAAAAGCGATATCCGGTGTAAAGTGCTACCGTCTGCGCCATGTGTTCAATCAGGCCAGCGGCGGCAAAATGGCTGTGATGTACAAAAATATTGTCTTCCGAAACGGTTAGGCCGGCAGTGATTTTGTTTTCCTCAAAGTGAAGTAGCTTGTCCACCATCACAAACGGAGGTTTCTGCGGAATTAAATCGGCAATAAAATCAGCATCAATTATTTCGCCATTAAAGCCTGTCATTTCAACATACGGTTAGGTAGGCATAGGAATAGGCAAAACGGGCGCTTTCAGGAACCTGCAAAAGTAATCGGTCGCCTGTTTTGAGCTTGCCGGAATGAAACAATTCTTCCAGCATGAGATAGATGGAGCCTGCCCCTACGTTACCGACCTTTTGCAGGTTCAAAAACCATTTTTCCCAAGGGAGGTTTAAGCCTTGCCGCTCGAGTTCGTTATAAAGATTTTCCTTAAAATAATAGGAAGAGATATGTGGAAGGTAATAGTCAATATCTGCTTCGGTAATGCCGTGTTTTTGCATGGCCATTTTCATGCTTTCCACACCTTTTACCAAAATATTTTCGCCCAGTAATTTTACGTCTTGTTTCATGGCAAAAAGCGAAAGTTTTCCCCATTCGGTGGCGGGATATTCGCTCCAGGATTTAAGACTGCCATCCTCTAGTTTGTCGCCCCCGGCATACATGCAGGTATCCAGTTCAAATGCATAGCTATAGCTCTCCATCCATTCTATTTTGAGGGATGGCGAACCCTTTGGCTCGCTCTCCAAAAGAACGGCACCGGCGCCATCGGAAAGCATCCACCGTAGAAATTCCTTTCGAAATGCCAATATGGGATTTTCCTCCACTTGCTGGAGATGGGCCACCTCATCTTCAAAAATTTCGGCTTTCATCCAAGAAGATGTGCGTTCAGAGCCGGTGCATACGGCGTTGTTGGCACTTCCGGTTTGCACGGCCATAAATCCGTATTTTAGGGCGTTCATTCCGCTGCAGCACGCTCCGGAGGGGGAATTGATTTCCAAATTGCCATTTTTAAGAAATCCGTGGACCATGGCTGCATGGCTGGGCAGAATTTGGTCTGGGCTGGAGGTGCCGCAAGAAAGTACTTCAATGTCGAATTTTGAAAAATCGCCATCGCATAAGGCTTCCACGGCCCGGGCCGCCAATTGGGCATTGTTATGGGTTACGTTTCCTTTTTCGTCAAGAGCGTAATAACGGGTTTTTATTTGATTGTTCCGAAGGATAATACGGCGCGCCTTGGAAGTTTTTCCATTGATAATTCCCAATTTCTCTTCCATTTGCTCATTCTCTACCGGCTTATTGGGCAAATACTTGGCAATACGTGTTATGTAAACATTCTTCATTAATCCTGCTTTAATGCAACCGACTCATAATAGGCTTTTTCCCTCTTTATTTTCCCATATCGGGGGAAGTAAGTGAGCAAAAATACAATAAATACAATTGGAGCTATGAGCCAGATGGCAAATAACAAATAATATTTAAAAAAAACCAGCCCACGCCTTCTTTTGCTGCCTTTCTTGGTTATAAGGAAATTGGCCCATTTGGAAAACACCAAATTGCCCCGGATGTCTGTGGCGATTAGCGAAGGATCTACCTTTACCGCTCCCAATGCCACCAGATTTTCTTGAAGTGCGGAATATTTATTATTTGTCAAACTTTCCCTTATGGGTTTGCCATATCGGGAGACGGAAGCAATATCCTCATCAGACACGCCGGGTTTGGGAAATATGCCGAGCATCCTCGTTTTCTTACCTCCCATTAGCCAGTGCACAATGGTGATAACGCTTATGTGGTTCAAATTTTTATCGACCAAGGCAATGTTTCCTACCAGCTCTGCATTGAGGTCGTTTAGCAATCGCTTCATTTTTTCCTGGGCCATGATCCACATATTCCTATTGGCAGAAACCGTGATAACAGGAGTGCCCGTTAGCAAAGTTCTGGCCGCAGGCGATTTAAGGAACGAATTGATAGGAATAGAAGGCGTTAAAAACCAAACGGTATAACCTAAAATTACCAAGTGGTACTTTTTATTCAATATTTCGGGAGGAAGCGGTTTTAAGGCCGTGGGAATTTGCAGAAAAGTTTCGGGAAAAACGCCGTAAAATTCCTCTGCCTTCCACGGAAAAGGGTATTCTGTTTCCGGTCTTATTCTGTAATAGGTAATATTGGTATTCCCATCCTGCAATCCTGCAGCCAGATTTTCAAGTATCTCGGTCAATTGACCCGATTGGGAATAATATATTATCAGTACCTCTTTCATTTATCGATATTTTGCCATGGTGAAATCGCTCCTTCACGATCCTCTTTCTTATTGCCTGGGATGGGCCCGTTAAAAATTCCAAGGTCGATCGCCCTTATTCTTCTGCCCAAAAATCGAAATAATTGAACCACTGCGTGGGATATTTTTTCAGCATCCATTCTACGCTTTTGGTGTATTCCTTTAACAGACCTTGGGCATCGCGGTTTTTAAAATTTGCTTTTCGCGAATATAGATGGTAATGTTTGTTTGTTTCTTTCATTACATAAACAAACAGTACCGGCACATTCAACCTGCTGGCCAGTAAAAAGGGACCGGCGGGAAATTGTGCCGTGGCTCCCAACAACGACTCAGACAAGGTCTTACTGCCGGGCAAATATCTATCGCCCGTAAAGCAGACCAAATCGCCATTGGAAAGGGCATTGTTTATCTCAAAGATGTGCGACATATCTTCTTGTACCAAAATAAATTTTATGTTGGACCGCACCGTAACCTTTTCCATGTATTCCTTGATATTTCGCCGCTCGGCATCGGTGGTGACCAAGCTTATCTGCGACCGGGTGTCGATTTCCTCAAAGAAAAATTCGGCTATTTCAAAATTTCCCACATGGGCACTTATCATTATTCCGCCTTCTTTTTTATCCAGCAGGTCCACAATGGTCTCCACCCCATCACATTCATAGGTAAACCGATCCTTAAGGCCGGAGGAAATGGCAACCTTGTCTATTATTGTTTTTCCAAAGACGAAGTAGTTTTTATAAACGGCCCATACGCTCCCCAGTTGGGAATATCCCATTCTATGGTGAAAATAGGAATAGATGGCACGTGAGCTTTTGTAGGAAAAGAGAAAGTAATAAAAAGCGACAAAATACAATAGGCCATAGGCAGATGGCACTCCCAGATTTTTAATGAAGAATATAAAAATCCTATATCCGAGGACGGTTCCCTTGCTTTTGCCTTCCCACTGTCCCGCCATTTTGCGTATTGAATAAATTAGGCGATCCGCCTTTCAATCAAATCGTAAAAGTCTTGTAGGGTGATGACATTTATAAAGTCTTCCCCGGTCAATTTCACGCCAAAATTGGCCTCAATGGCGACCACCAGATCCACAAAATCCAAGCTGTCCAACTCAAGGGTTTCCTTTAAATTGGCTTTGGGTTGGATGTTTTCGGTTTCCACCTCAAATTCATCTACCAAAAAGTAGTTTATTTTTTCTACTATCAGGTTTTTATTCATTTCTATGGTTTGCATTTTTAATTATTAATGCGGAATTGGTTCCCCCAAATCCAAATGAATTGGACAAAAATACATCAATTTTTTTAGTTAACGTTTTGTTAACGAGGTTTAATTTCGATGCTGCCTCATCGGGGGTTTCCAAATTGATATTGGGTGCGACAAAAGAGTGCTCCATCATCAACATGGAATATATTATTTCGCTGGCTCCCGCCATCCAGCATTCATGCCCCGTCATTGATTTTGTGGAACTTACCAACGGACCCTTTTCCCCAAAAACTTCGGTAATGGCCCTAGCTTCATTGGCATCTCCCACAGGGGTAGAAGTGGCATGGGCGTTTACGTAATCTACGGCAGAGGCCGGTATGTTGGCCTGCTCTAACGCCATTTTCATCGCCCGCGCAGGTCCATCGACATTTGGGGTGGAAATATGGTCCCCATTGGAGGAAAATCCGTAACCGATAATCTCTCCCAAGATGGGCGCACCGCGTTTTACGGCACTGTCGTAGCTCTCTATTACCAATGTCGCCGCTCCCCCACTGGGCACCAAGCCATCGCGGTCGCTGTCGAAAGGCCGGCTGGCTTTTTTCGGGTCGCTATTGACCGAAAATACGCCCAAACCATCGAAGCTTCCCATGGCAAAGGCATTGATCTCTTGGGCCCCTCCGGAAATAATACAATCCTGAAGCCCGCTTTTTATAAGGTAATAGGCCATGCCCACGGCGTGAGATCCACTGGCACAGGCGGCACTGATGGTAAAGTTTATTCCCTTGAGCTTAAAAAGCGTTGCCAAATTCATGGTGACCGAAGAATTCATCGCCTTGAAAATAGCTCCCGATCCCACCAAGGTAGTGTCTTTTTTCTCCCGGATTTTATCCACCGACTCAATTACCGACTTGGCTGTGCTATCGTTTCCGTAGAGAATTCCCACCTCATGTTCGTCCAAGAATTTCTGATCTATATTGGCATTCTTCAAAGCTTCCAAGGTGGCAGTATAGGCATAGGCACCTTCTTCGCCAATGCTTATTCGCTCCCGTCGTGAAAGTTGGCCCTTGAGGTCGGGCTCTTCCACCCACCCGGTAAGGCAGGAGCGATATCCAAACTCCTTTCGCTGCTCATCGCAGATAATCCCGGAGGTGCCGTTATACAACGACTCCTTTACTTCCTGTAGGTTTTTGCCTATGCAGGAGTAAATTCCCATTCCGGTGATTACCACTCTTCTCATTTCCAATTTTGATTTTTATTTTTTTTAGACAGAATTTCCTAAGAATAAATTCCGCCATTGATATTAATAACTTCTCCTGTAATATACGAAGCCTTGCTGGAAGCCAAAAAACTCACCAGATGGGCCACTTCCTCTACTTCGCCAAAACGATTGGCCGGAATCATTTTTTTAAGCTCCTTCTCGTCCAGGTCTGCCGTCATGTCGCTTTTGATGAATCCCGGAGCTACGGCGTTGACCGTAATATTTCTTTTGGCCACTTCTTGGGCCAAGGCCTTGGTAGCGCCAACAAGCGCTCCCTTGGCAGCCGAATAGTTCACCTGTCCCGGCGTTCCCTTTAACCCCGAAACCGAAACCATATTGATTATCCGTCCGTATTTATTGACCAACATTTGTTGCATAAGGTTTTGGGTAACATTGTAAAATCCGTTAAGGCTGGTATCGATCACCTGATGCCAATCTTCCGGCTTCATCCACATAAAAAGACCATCCCTGGTTACTCCCGCGTTGTTGACAATTACCTCAATCACCGCCTCTTTGTTTTCTTCTTGCCATTGCTGCAGTGTTTTTTGTACCTGGGTGGCATCGGCAACGTCAAACGACATTAGTTGTCCCGTTCCGCCCAAAGCTTCTACTGCCTGCAATGTTTCTTGGGCCGCAGCTTGGTTTTTATTGAAATTTATGAGAAGAACATACTCGTGATCTCGGGCCAACTGAAGGCACACAGCCCTTCCTATGCCCCGTGATCCGCCGGTGACTAGAGCATACTTCATCTTATTGTTTTTTTCGTTCATGCTACAAATATCTCGGGGCACCTTTCCTATTAAAAAATACAGGGGCCACCATTATTCCTTGTTGATAAAAAAGTTGGATTTACTTAGAGGTATCCACGAAGTTTTCGGCATTCTGAAACCAGCTGCCCATAACCTCCCCGCGATTGTTGATAAACCCCCACTGCTTGTCTTTTTTTACGCGTGCCAGCCCATCGACAAAGCCCTTGTCGTTGCTGTCCTGCAAAAATCCAAACATGGCAATGGAGATATCGTATTCCATGGGAATGATCAATTTGCCTGACTTATCGATGAATCCCCATAGCTTTTTATCCTTCACAGGGGCGAGGCCATTATCGGCAAAGATTTCCGCATCCTTGTATTTGAAATCGACAACCACATCTCCTTTTTCATTGATATAGCCCCATTCTTTTCCCTGGGTTACAGGGGCAAGACCAACATTGAAGGCACGCGCCTTGTCAAATTTTGGCTCAATCACCCATTTCCCTTCGCCATTGATATAGCCCATCTTTTTATTGCTTCGGGCATAGGTAAGGGGAGAATCGTTGGTAAAATTCCAAATTTTGTCAACCCCCTGCAGAGGGGTGAACGCACCTTTGCTGATAATGCCAAAGCTATCGCCCTTTCTGGCCCAAATCCCGTTTTTTGAATAATCGCCTATCTCGTCATATTCTGCGGGTACATACACTTTTCCGGAGGGCTCCAACAGGCCCCATTTTCCGTTTTCCTGAAATTTGGCCTTGCCATTATTGAATTTCTTGATTTCGTCGTATTTCGGTTCGAGGACCATTTTTCCCTTGGAATCCATCAGCCCTATTTTTTTATCCATCCGCACAAAGGCCACTCCCGAATCGAAATCAAAATACTTATCGGAAGCCGGCACTTCCAACACTTCATTTTTTGCGTTGATATATTTCCAATCCTTATCCTGTTGCACCAGGGCCAGTCCAGAATTGAACGGACGTGCCCTGTCGTATTGAGGTTCAATTACCCAGTTGCCGGAGGTATCGATATAGCCCCATTTTTTGTCCTTATAAGCAGCAGCATAGGGGCCCGAAAAGCTATCTGCCTTTTCAAATTGGGGCGCAATGACAAAATCGCCCGAAGGATTGATATAGCCGGCCTTCTTGTCCTGTACTACGAGAGCCAATTTTTGCGCATAAAAAGCAGGGGAAACAAGCACTAGAAAGAGTGCGGAGAGTAGTATCCGTTTCATAATATGAAAATTTAAGTTAGTTATTTCAATATACACAAAATTAAATAGGTGGAAAATAACTACACACTACTTCTTAAAAATTTTTTCATCTGATTTACAAATGGATACATCGCCACGTCTTCTTTAAAGACCGGAACAATTTCCCTTATCTGTGTGTACATTTTTTTTGTTTCCGAAGAAACCTCTTCCTGCACTCCCAGATATTCTATGGCCTGAACAATGGTTATTAGCTCAATGGCCATAACCTCATAGGCGTTTTCTATTACTTTTTTTGAAATCAGGGCAGCATTGGTGCCCATGCTCACAATGTCTTGGTTGTCGTTGTTGTTCGGAATGCTGTGTACATACATGGGATTGCTGAGCATTTGGCTTTCCGCAGTGGTGGATGTGGCGGTAAATTGTACTCCCTGCATTCCGAAATTGAGCCCCAATTTGCCCAAATTCACAAATGGGGGAAGAATGTCGTTAAGTTTTGAGTTGAGCAGATAGTTTAATTGACGTTCGGCCAACATGGTGAGTTTTGCCACGACAATCTTCAGCTTATCCATTTCCAACGACACGTAATCGCCGTGGAAATTTCCTCCGTGATACACAGTGCCTCTTTCCACATCAACAATAGGGTTGTCGTTTGCCGAGTTTACTTCCTGGATCAATATTTTTTCCACTTCCTCAAGGGTATCGAGTACAGGACCCAAGATCTGGGGCACGCATCGCAGCGAGTAATATTCCTGTACTTTTTCCTCAAACACGCTTACATCCTTGGCTTCCCGATATAGATAATGCTCCCGCTTTCGGGTGAGCTTACTGTCTTTTAGGTGACTGCGCATCTGTTTTGCAATTTCCCGCTGTCCCGGATGCATTTTGGTATGGTTGAGCTCTTCGGAAAGGTGATCGTCATAAGCCTTGACTATTTCGTTTATGGCAGATGAAGCGCGAACCATCCAAGAAAGCAGGTGCTTGGTGTATAGCACGTTGATTACCCCTATCCCGGTCATTACCGAGGTACCATTCATCAGGGCCAGGCCTTCCCTAAGGGCCACTTTCACCGGCTGCAGTCCTTCTGAAGAAAAGACCTCGGCAGTAGGCTTGCGTTCTCCTTTGAAAAACACTTCCCCCTCGCCTATAAGAACCAAGGCCAAATGGGCGAGCTGCACCAAGTCGCCACTGGCGCCCACGCCGCCATGGGTATAGATGAGGGGAATGATATTTCGGTTCAACAATTGGGCCATCAACTCGATAACGGAAGGATGGACCCCGCTGTTTCCCAAACTCAAGGTATTCATACGGGCAAGCATGGCAGCCCTTACATATTTTTCGCCCAAGATTTCGCCGGTGCCTGAGGAATGGCTTCTGATGAGGTTATACTGAAGTTGAATGCGCTCCCCATCGCGGATTTTGTATTGGGCCATTGGTCCAAAGCCGGTGTTGACGCCATAAATGACCTTGTTTTCCGAAAAATCTTTCAGAAAATCAAAACTGCTTTGCACTCTTTCTATTATATCTTTGTGGATTTGAATGTCTTGGCCGGCAACAGCCACCTGCCGAAAGTCGTCAATTTCCAATTTGCCTTGAAGTATTGCCATCTAAAATGGAATCAATTGTTTGATTTAATGTGAATTGCCAAAATATTTTTGGTTATTTTGGAATGCAAATCTAAAATTTTTAAACAACTTATTTTTATATTATGAATGATATTAATGTAGATGTGTTGATTATTGGCGCGGGACCCTCGGGTTGTGTTGCCGCAGCCTACCTTATGCAGCAGGGGGTAAAAATAAAGGTGGTGGAGAAAAGCCGCTTTCCCCGTTTTGTAATTGGCGAAAGTCTTTTGCCTCGATGCATGGACCATTTTGAAGAGACAGGGCTACTGGAGGCACTGCAGGCAAGAAATTACGAATTAAAACCGGGAGCGCGCTTTTTAAAAAACGGGATTGTATGCAACTTCGATTTCAGCCAAAAGCACAGTGAAGGCTGGGATTACACTTGGCAGGTTCCCCGTGCCGATTTTGACAACACCCTGGCCCAAGAGGTGGTAAAAAAAGGAGCGGATATTTCCTTCGAGCACGAAGTAGTGGCTGTTTCTTTTCAGGAAAACGGAAATTCCTCCACCACCGTAAAGGATTCCGAAGGAAATAAATATACCATAAATGCCAAATTCATCGTTGACAGCAGCGGGTATGGCAGGGTTTTGCCTCGATTGCTGGATTTGGAGACACCTTCTTCCCTTCCGCGCCATTCGGCTATCTTTACACATATTGACGAAACAAATCGGCCCGAGGGAAAGGAGGGCACCATTATCACTTTTGATGTGGTAACCGACGATACCTGGCTTTGGGTGATACCTTTTTCCAACGGGGTAACCAGCATTGGGTTTGTGGGTCCCACAGAAATTATCCAGTCTTACCCGGGAAAGCCTTCGGAAAAACTGCGCGAAATGCTCAAGCTCTCCACCTATTATTACGATAGATTAAAGGAATATGGGTTTCTCTTTGAACCCAAAATAATCACCGACTTCTCCAAGGCCGTAAAGCAACTGTACGGAAAGGGTTATGCCCTTACCGGAAACAGCGCAGAATTCCTCGATCCGGTGTTCTCTTCGGGAGTAACCTTTGCCACCGAATCGGGCCTTCGGGCGGCCAAATTGATTGCCGAGGAATTAAAGGGCGAACCTGTAGATTGGGAAGAAGACTATAAAAACTACATTATGCGCGGGGTGGAGGTGTTTAGAACCTACGTCACGGAATGGTACACCGGCAATCTGCAAAAAATATTTTTCCACAGACCGGAAAACCCGGTAATCAAGGAGCAAATATGTTCTGTCCTGGCCGGATACGTCTGGGATGAAACCAATCCTTTTGTGAAAAACCACGATCGTTTGGTAAAAACGGTTGCCAAGGTCATCGATATGGAAAATGAAAGGGCGAAGTAAATTTTACGTGGCCAGGAGATTATTCTTTGGTGAAGGTAAAGCTTCCGCCTGCTTGTTTTAGCACCAGGGAATTTTCCCGGGGTTGAAATTGAATGACAATTCCTGCCGCCGCAAAGGAAAAAACATTTTTTTGTTCAGGTTTTAGCGGAAAGGAAGCTTGACCCGTTGCCTGTGCCATTAAGGTTGTTCCCTGATTGGTGATGGAAAGCTTAAGAGGCAGCTCCTTTGAGGAATATTCCCCAAGGTAAGGAGCAAGATCTTTTTCGCTTATTTCTCCGTTAAAAAATACTGGGATTTCAAACGGATCGTTATACACCGCACTTAATACGGCGATGGAAATATCGTTGGTGTCCATTGCCGATCCATTGGAAACCAAGGCATAGGAAACATCTTCACTGGCAAAGTGGATAAAGATAGAAGTAAACCCATCTATCCCGCCAGTATGACCGTAGCCGTATTTATCGTTATAGGGATATTTAAAAAGCCCTCTGCCGTAATTATCCTTCAAGGCCATCATTTTTAAAAGACTTTTTTCCGAGACCAGTTTTCCCCCAAAGAGGGCATTGCTGAATTTTACCAGATCGATAGCTGTAGACACAATTCCGCCAGCTCCCAGAGGAATGGAAATATCTGTTTCCGGTTGAACAAGCCAGTTCCCCAACCATCGATAGGACAGGCTTTCGTTTTTGGCAATGTCTATGGGCCCGTCCATATAGGTATTGTGCAAATCCAAGGGTCGGGTTATTTTTTCGGCGAGCAAAAGAGCATAGGGTTTTTTGAATACCTTTTCAAGAATATAACTCAGCACTACATAATTGCTATTACTGTATTGGGCCTGCGTATCCGGTTCAAAATCACTGCCGCCTTTGGCGATAATAGCCAACATTTGCTCATGGGTCCTCGGCTGTGTATTCCATGAGAGATAGGATGCATCTTGAGTGAAATTGTGGATTCCACTGCGATGGTTAAGCAATTGATCTATAGTAATCTTTTCAGCATTTGGCAAGGTGGGAAAATATGTATCGATCGTCTGCGCCAAATCCAGGATTCCCTCTTCCACAGCCTTAAACACTAAAACGGCGGTAAAGGTTTTGGAAACGGAGCCGATGCGATATTTGGTCTTTTCATTGGCCTTAATCTTGTGCTTTACATCTGTATAGCCCAGACTGCGGGCATAAAGAAGATTTCCTTCTTTAGAAACGGCCACATTTCCCATAAATTTATTGTGGGCTTGCAGCGTGTCAAAGTAAGTGTCGAGTTTCCCCGAATCAAATTCCTGGGCTACACACACCTGAACAAGTAAAAACGCGAAAACCGAATGAAAGAAAAAAGACCTCATACCTGACAATTAATAATTAGCGACCTTTGAAGGTACCAAAATAACTTATTGCTTTTGCAATTAAAAACAGCAACTACACAGATTTAACCCAATTGTTGGATGGCAAACCTAAGGAGACGACATTACTTTGAAGACGTGGGTTTATGCCTTTCCGGTAAAGAACCCGCTTACTTGGCCTTTCTTTTAATCTCTGAAGACAATTTTTTTGCGAGCTTGGCATAGGCTTCGGCTATCCTATCTCCTGAGTTGAAGTCGGTACCCGTGAAACTACCGCCCTCTACTCTGGTAAATTCGGCAGAAAACAGAATGTCATTTGGATTGTCGGTTTTATACACCGAAACAGTTGCTTCAATTTTGGAATTCTCGCGCCACACTCCCACATTGTAACCTGCCCACATCAGGGTAGTATGTACTTTCATGGTATAGGGAGCCTCGGGGAAATCTCCCACGCGCACTTCCCCATCTCCAAATCGCTTGTTGAAGGACTCAATAAATCTTGGCTCATAGCGGTTTTCCCGATCGGCAAACCACGATTCCTTGAATTTCTCACCCGCTTCCGGTCCCTTGTCATCGCGTTTGGCCATTTTGTCCTCCAAAAATTCCTCTTCCGACTTGTATTTGGGAATGGAGAGATTGGAATAGTCAAACACCAGATTGTACTCATTAATGCCCTTGAGATTTTTGAAATCTCCTTCGATGACCTTTACTTTCTGTGAAAATGCAGAGGTGGATAACAGTAGCAAACAAGCTATGGCAATTACGTTTTTCATATAAGATGAAATTTATTTGGTTAGCCTATAAAAATAAGTTTTTTATTTAGGCGAATGGAAAAAAGTTTGCAAACCCATCCTATTGGAGCGTAGAGATAACAAGTGCCTATTGGGTCTTCTCTATTCCAAATTCAGATTTGTAATACGCAATGATCGGGGGAAAGGGCCCGTATTTATGTTGTTCGGCAGAGAAATTATCTTCCCAGGGACCATAGGGAGTGGAGACGGGCTTTAGCTTTAGATCGGGAAAATCTTTTTCCTTATTGTCTTTGGCTGGCCTGGCCATACTGTTGATATAGCCAGCTACAGGAAAGGCCTCCTCGTCACTCAATTTCGGATTGTCTTTGGTCGCCTCTTCAAAGGGCATATTTGCTTTAATAAAGGCTGCCGCGGTCAATACCCTGTGCATTCCTGCTCCATCATTATAACTGTCTGCGCCCCAGAGAGGCGGATATTGATATCCAAGACCGAAATCGGCATTCCTTATACCTTGTCCATCCTCTTGATGGCACAGCATGCACTCGTTAATATATATCTGCTTGCCGTACTCCAAGTCAACCGCAACGTCGGGAATTGTCAAATGGGTAAAGCCTTTGTAATAATCCCGTTCTGCCTCGGGCATGTTCTCACCCAGCCATTCCATATAAGCGACCATTGCTTTCATGGATTTTGAATTGTCAGCGAGTTTTCTACCGTTCATACTGCGCTCCAAACAACCATTGATCCTGTCTTCAATGGTGCCCACTGTATTTGATCGTCCTCTGAAGGAAGGATAGCGGGTGGTTACTCCGGCCCAGGATGCCGCACCTGCTTGATTTCCCGCTTGCAGATGACAACTGGTACAAGACATGTTGTTGCCCGATACGCGCATTTCCGGATCTGCGGCCTGTGGCCCCAAATACTTTTGCGTCTCTGTTAAAAGTTGGTGGCCATAGCGCACTTCCTCGGTTACAAAGCCCTCCCTCATTTCCCTTTCCACATCCTTTGGTTGCCAAGCCGCCAATTCACCTTTTTTAAACGAAAACCAATCGGGATTGGCAATGTATACCGCCAAAGCGCCCAGGATAATTCCCACGCCAATTATAAAAGCCTTTATCAATTTGGAGAGCCGGCCTATCTGCCGTGAGATCTCTCTCCTCCTTAATTTCTGCTTTAGGTAATCTTTTGATTTTTTTACCGTTCGTTTCATAATTGGAAAGATTAGACGCAGTCAAAATTTCACTGATGTCGTACAAGCGTCTTGTCTACCTGGACGTAGGCTATTTTTCCAGGAACCATCTATTTCATATTTCGGACCATCACCGAAATGTGCCGGTTGCCGAAGTCTCTATTTTAGAGCTCTAAAATCTTGGTTCCCGAAAGGTAGGCTATCGGGGATTTTTACCACGTTAAACTCAAAGTCCACTGCTGTATGGCACTTGTTGCAGGTATTGGTGAACGAGATGTAATTTCTCTTGAAGGCCTCCGGATCTTTCTCTTCAATGGCCATGTCCACACTGTCCAAGGGTGCCTTTAACATATCTATCAGCTCACTTTCCTTTCGGTCGGCATGGAATTTTTGAATGTCTTCAATGGCTTCCTCCAATTCGTGCACTTCAAAATCGGCAAGGTCCCAATTTTCGTTTTGCCCCGCAAACCATAGTTTGGCGTGATGGGCCTGTATAGTACCCATAAAATCGCCCAATCCCGGTTTGTAAGTGTCGGCGAGTTTGCTTTCCAGGCTGTCGATGCGCTGTTGCAAAACATTGTTGTGGTCCGGTCGCTGGTTACATGCCAAAAGGACAAAACCCAAGGCTATAAAGGTTATTTTTTTCATCGGTGTTTGTTTAAAAATTTATAAAATCAAATTATTGATCTTCTTCCAACGAATGGCTCTTTTCTGGCATTTTGCCACGACGATGGCCAACAGATAATGCAAGGGGTTTTTACATTCGCAATCTGTCGGGAGGTTGAGGCTAAAAATAGGGATTAAATATAAGAGCCAGAAATATTTAAGCATAATACAAGTACCGTGACGCGTCTTGGCTGAATTGATTTGCCAAAAACCATATTTTAATGAAATCGCGGGTATAGGGAATAGAAGATTTAAAAGTCCAAAAAAAAACTTCAACCAATTAAAGTCAGGGAACTGCGCGGATCCAAAAAAATCTGTCGCTTTTTAAATTGCAGCCATCCACGGTGATGTGGGCCAACAGATTGGGAATCAAATTGAAGATACGGGAAAAGAAAAAATCCAAACCTTCAATAATGAAATTGGGATTCGTTGGCCCAAAAACCCCAACCATTTAAGATTGAGGTTTCAACGTTGGCCCACTAGGGCTTCCCTCGACAAGCTCGGGACAGGCTTCTCGCCCGGTATTTTCAAAATAAAAAACCCCAACCATTTAAGATTGAGGTTTCAATGTTGGCCCACTAGGGCTTCCCTCGACAAGCTCGGGACAGGCTTCTCGCCCGGTATTTTCAAAATAAAAAAACCCCAACCATTTAAGATTGAGGTTTCAATGTTGGCCCACTAAGGCTTCCCTCGACAAGCTCGGGACAGGCTTCTCGCCCCGTATTTTTCAAAATAAAAAAACCCCAACCATTTAAGATTGAGGTTTCAATGTTGGCCCACTAGGGCTTCCCTCGACAAGCTCGGGACAGGCTTCTCGCCCGGTATTTTTCAGAATAAAAAAAACCCCAACCAATTAAGATTGAGGTTTCAATGTTGGCCCACTAGGGCTTCCCTCGACAAGCTCGGGACAGGCTTCTCGCCCCGGTATTTTCAAAATAAAAAAACCCCAACCATTTAAGATTGAGGTTTCAATGTTGGCCCACTAGGGCTCGAACCTAGACTCTTCTGGACCAAAACCAGACGTGTTGCCAGTTACACCATGGGCCAATTCCATAATGTGCGGCAAATTTAAGACAAACTTTTGCTTGTGCAAATTTTTTTCCACAAAATTAAAGCCATCCCATTGCCCATCACCGTGCAAAACATAAAAATATACCTGTAGATTCTTCGTTACCTTGTACATCGCACTTCGGTAGTTGGCATATTATCACTAAATTCGCAGCATTTAAATTTTTAATTTCTTATGGGGTCATTCAATTTTACAAAATGGAACAAAATCACCGGTTGGGCCGTGTTTTTAATTGCTTTGACCACTTATTGGCTCACGGTAGAACCCACCGCCAGTTTTTGGGATGCGGGCGAGTACATTACCACATCCAGTAATCTGGAAGTGGGTCACCCTCCGGGCGCCCCTCTCTATCAGCTTATCGGCGCCTTTTTCTCCATTTTCGCTCCCGATGCCTCCTATGTGGCCCTGACCATTAATCTAATGTCGGTTTTCGCAAGTGCCTTTACCATTCTCTTTATGTTTTGGTCTCTCACCCTTCTCCTCACCAATCTTATCGCAAAACACAACGAACTCCAAAAGAACAATGCCATTGCCATATTGGGAAGTGCAGCCATTGGTGCCCTGGCATTTACCTTTACTGACAGTTTTTGGTTTAATGCCGTGGAAGCCGAAGTGTACGCCATGGCCGCGTGCTTAATGTCCATTCTCTTTTATACAGCCCTTCGTTGGGAGAGGGAAATGTTTGAGCTCCGCGGAAACAGATGGGTGGTATTGATTGCCTTTATTGTGGGCCTTTCCTTTGGGGTGCACTTTATGGCCCTGCTTACCATTCCCGCCATCGGTTACCTGTATTTCTTCAAACATTACCCCACGGTAACCGTAAAAAACTTTATCATCGCTTCTGTAGTGAGCGTGGCCATCCTCCTCTTTATTTTTATCTTCCTGTTGCCCATGAGCATGAAGTTTTTCAGTGCCAGCGAGGTGTTCTTTGTCAATTCGGTGGGATTGCCCTTTAATAGCGGAACTGTTATTGCCGCCCTGATATTTATCGGATTGTTTTACTTTCTGCTGCGATATACCCGGCGCAAGGATTATGTGCATCTAAACACTCTTTTGCTATGCCTTCTGTTTATTTTTATCGGGTTTTCCAGTTGGTTAATGCTGCCTATTAGGGCCAACGCCGGCACGGTGATCAATGAAAACAACCCTGATAATGCCCGCGAACTCCTGGCTTATTACAATCGCGAACAATACCCGGAAACGCATTTGTTCTACGGACCTCTGTTCACCGAAACCTATGTGGGTCTGGATCCGGACAATCCCTACAAAGACGATAAGCCCAACTATGAAAAAGATGAGGCCACCGGCAAATACGTTATTGTCAACAATTATAAGAACGCCAGCCAAAATACAGATGATTCGCAAAAGGCATTCCTCCCCCGCATGTGGAGCACCGAGCATAATGCCAATTATATGGAATTTACGGGAGGACTCGATTTTTCGGTAAAGAGCGAATACCTAGACGAGCCGAGATTGGTAGAAGAAGTAAACAAGTTTAAACAGGCCTACAGAAGCGGGCTGGTGGACAGCAAGGACTACGATAAATTCTTAAAAAACTTTTCCCAGTATCTCAATATTGAAAAGCCTTCCTTTTTTCAGAATATGAAATTTATGTTCGAATTTCAATTCGGATATATGTATTGGCGCTATTTTATGTGGAATTTTGTGGGCAGACAAGACGATATCCAAGGACAATACAACGATTTGCACGGCAATTGGATCAGCGGCATCAAGTTTATCGACGAGTTGCGATTGGGCAACCAGGACAAGCTTCCCAGTGATGTTTTGAACAACAAGGCGCGCAATACCTATTATTTCCTACCCCTGATCCTGGGAATCATTGGATTTTTATTTCATTACAGAAACGACAAGAGAAGTTGGTGGGTATTGCTGGTGTTTTTCCTGTTCACCGGGCTGGCATTAAAAATATACCTCAACGAGCGGCCTTTTGAACCCCGCGAGCGCGATTACGCCCTGGTGGGAAGTTTCTACATTTTCGCCATGTGGATTGGCTATGGGGTCTATGCCCTCTTTGACCTGATGAAGAATTATCTGAAACCCAAATTTGCACTCCCGCTGGTGCTCCTTGTCACTGCCTTGGCCGGGCCCGTGCTCCTGGCCTCGCAGAATTGGGACGACCACGACCGCAGCAATAGGCGTACGGCCCAAGCTATGGGTAAAATGTACCTGGATTCCTGCGACCCCAATGCTATCTTGTTCACCATTGGCGACAATGACACTTTTGCCTTGTGGTATGCCCAAAACGTGGAAGGCTATAGGCAGGATGTGCGCATTGTCAACACCAGCCTGTTCCAAACAGACTGGTATATAGACGATATGAAGAAGAAGGCCTTTACCAGCGACCCTATTCCTTCCCAACTTACCCACGACAAATATCGCTGGGGAACGCGCGATTTCCTCATTTACCAAAAAACGAACAGAGATACTATCGACATAAAAACTTGGATGAATTTTGTCGCCGATAGCAGTCCCGCTACCCAGATTGAATTGCAGAGCGGACAAGTGGCCAACACATTTCCTTCAAAGGTTATCAGAATTCCGGTGAACAAGGAAAACGTGCTAAAATACGGAATAGTCGAGCCCAAGGATGCCGATAAAATTGTTTCAGATATTTATATTACCCTGAAGGGCGATGTAATCTACAAGAACAGGATGATGATGCTGGACATTATAGCCAACAACGATTGGAAACGACCCATATATTTCAGTGGGGGAAGTTTTGGCGATGACGATTATCTGTGGATGAAGGATTATCTGCAACTGGAAGGAGTGGTATATAAACTGGTGCCAATTAGAACTCCCGTGGACAAGCGAAATCCCTTTGATATGGGCCGGGTAGATGCCGATAAAATGTATGATATAGTTATGAAATGGGATTGGGGCAACAGCGGCAGCCCAGCTATTTACCACGATACAGAAACACGCAAGAACGGCATTACCTACCGCAGCAACCTGGCTCGTTTGGCCGAGGCATTGATGAACGAAGGCAAGGATGAAAAGGCCGAAAAAGTTCTGGACCTGGCCATGGAAAAAATGCCGGTGAAATATTTTGAATATTATTCCCTTCTCGAGCCTTATGTGTTGGGATATTACGAATTGGGCAAGGTGCAAAAGGCGCGAAATGTCTATGAAGAAGTTTCAAAAATGTACCAGGAACATCTGGAGTATTACAACAGCCTGAAATTTAGCAGGCAGCGAAATATGGCAGATGAGCTGGTGAGCGACATGGAACGTTACCGCAGTTTGGTACAAATTGTGGGGCAATATGACGATCCCGAATATGCGCGAAAGGAAGTGGAGAAATTCAATAATTATATCAATCTGTTCCGCGCCTTCTATTCGCCCGATGAGCGAATGGATGTTGAGAAAGTGCTCAATCAAAATACGCCGCAGCAAACCACGCTGGATTCCGCTCTTTTTGAAGAAATGGAAGTTGCCCCCACCCAACCGGTGGATGGCCCAGCCGTAGAACCCACTCCGTGAAAGTGAGAGTGCCAAAAATGCCCAGATTCATTCAGCGATTGTATCCTGAACGGATCTGGACTTTGCCCGCCAAAAAAAAGGAAGTGTTCCTTACCTTTGACGATGGTCCTATTCCCCAGGTTACGCCTTGGGTGTTGGAAGAGCTTAAGCAGTATCGAGCAAAAGCTACCTTTTTTTGCATAGGAGACAACATACATAAACATCCGCATATTTTTAAACAAGTAGTGGCAGAAGGCCATGCGGCGGGAAACCACACCTTCAACCATTTAAACGGATGGAAAACACCCCTACAAGACTACGTGGAAAACGTGGATCGGGCACAAAACGAAATAGAAAAGCAATGGGCCGAAATAGGCTCTTACAATATACAAGACCGCGAAAAAAAACTATTTCGTCCGCCCTACGGAAGAATAACCGGGAATCAAGCCAAATTTCTTCGGAAAAAAAAATACGATATAGTGATGTGGGATTGTTTGAGCTATGATTTTGACCAGACCCTTTCCGGAGAAGCGTGTTTCCACAATGTGGTGAAGCACTTAAAACCGGGCAGTATCGTGGTTTTTCACGATAGTTTAAAAGCAGAAAAAAACCTTCGGAATGCTCTTCCAAAGGTTTTGTCGTATATAGAAAATAAAGGTTGGCGCTGTTCGTCGCTAGCTTAACTCATTATTGGCCTTGTTTCTTTCCACAAACAATACTCGTTTTAAATGTATTCATTTACCAAACCGATGAGTGTATCGGCATCTTGTTCCCCACTTTGTCGCCATTTCATTTCCCCGTTTTTGTAAATCATCAAGGTGGGCACTTCTTTGATGCGCAAGGCTTCGGAAAGTTCTTTGTTTTTTTCAACATCTATCTTTATTACCCGTGCTTTGTCTCCCATGGTGGCGGCCACCTCGCGAAGGACAGAATGCATTTCCGAATGATCGCTACCGGAAAAAAAATCCAGTAGCACTGGAATACGGGTTTCAATTAATTCTCCAAATTTCGACATTGGTCTGTTTCTTTACCTGTGTTACAAATATAACATTTCCGCCTCATATTTTGAATTTCGTCAAAAAAATCACAATTTTTTATGAAGTTTTATACATCTCCCTTTGCTTTTGGTTCGGGTATCGACTTTTTGAGTTGGATAACGGTTATTTCCGGCCAGATTCCCACTCTTCCCGGGTAGCCCAAGTATCCAAATCCGCGATTGACATTGATATATCGTCCAAATTCGCGATAGATTCCGGCCCAGTTTTCATATCGATATTGAATGGGACTCCATTTCAATCCGGCCACTTCTACCCCAAACTGCATTCCATGGGTATGGCCGCTAAGGGTGAGGTGGATATTTCGCGGATCTTTTTTTACCTGGGCCTGCCAATGGCTGGGGTCGTGACTGAGCAATATTTTAAAGTCCGATTCGGCCACACCTCCCAGGGCCTTATCGAGATCACCGGCTTTCTTAAATCCGTGGTCTCCCCAATTTTCAACGCCCAAAAGTGCTATTTTCTGGCCCTCTCGTTCAAGAAACCTGTTTTCGTTCAACAAGAGGTCCCAGCCCATCTGTCGTTGGATCTGTTTTAGGTCCTCAAGATTTTTTGCTTTCGCTTTTTGGCTCTGCCAAGAAACGTAATCGCCATAATCGTGGTTTCCCAAGATGGAGAACACGCCATCTTTGGCCTGCAATTTTGAAAATGTGGAAATCCACGGGGTCATCTCCTCGGCAAGGTTGTTTACCAAATCGCCGGTAAAAACAATGACATCGCTTTTCTGGCGATTGGCCAAATCTACCGCGTATTCTACCTTATTTTTGTTGTCAAAACTCCCACTGTGGATATCGCTGAGCTGTGTAATGGTATATCCGTGAAAGGCCTCGGGAAGGTCATCAAATTCCAGAGTGTATTTTAAAACCCTGTAATTGTATTTTCCTTGAATCATTCCATAGAGCAACGATGCAAAGGGAATAGCGGCAATGCCCAGGGCAATGGTGCTCACAAATTTTCTCCGGGAGCCCATAAAGGGTGTTTCATCGCTTCCGGCCACTTTCATAAACAACCCAACAAAAAACCGACCTATGTCTTCCCCAAACATAAAAATCACCAGGATAAGTTTTGGAATAAACACGGCGAGAAAGATTCCGAAGAAATACATTTTTGGGGAGCGCATCATTTTGCCTGTTCCCATAAAGGACAACTCGTAAAATAGGCCCGCCAACACCACTAGGCTAATCAAAAAATATAGCCAATGCAGCCATTGTAATTTGGTGAGTGTCCGTACCGCCTGAAAGGCATAAATATCAACCAGAATATATATGAGTATGAAGAGAAACCAGCGCATAAATGAAGTACGGTCAAAGGTAAAAAGTAAAACCTCCCCAAGGGTTTACTTGGGTTTATTTTAACTGTTTCAGCCGAATTGTCCACGGAAATGACGGGCCCGTCGTTTTCCTCAAAAAGTATAGGTGGCGATTGCTTTCTTGCCACTGTCAAACAATGCTGTGGCATCCTTGCTTGGCGGAGAAGCTGTAGGCTCCACCATACTTGGATTGGTGGGATAGCTGCCATTGAAATAGCTTAATCTGCGCCAATTCCCGGCGGCATGTACAATAAGGGTTTTCCACCCTTTCTGGACTGCAGGTTCCACAAACACCGGAGGCGATATTCCAGTGAATGTTGTTATGGGTTGCAGATTATCGTCAAGCAGAACCATGCTGCATCCACCAGAACCACAAAAATAGGGCGTAACAAAATTTACAAGCGTTTCCGGTTTTCCGTCGCTGTTAAGATCAATACGCGCCACTTGGAATTTTCTTTGGTCTTTTGAAATGGAGCGCAAATCCCTTTCCGTAAGATAATCGGTAAGGATGTAGTTTTCTATGGAATCGAGAAATTTGTGAAACTCCTCATCGCTACTTTCCCGTGAAACGAATTCGCGCTTGTTCGATCCGTTTACATTTTCCGGGAGCTCTTTTTCCGAAGTGTCATTCTTACAGCTCCCCAGGAAAAGAATTCCCATTACAAAAAGCAGCCTGGGAATAAATAAACAATTACACTTCATATTTGTCAATTTCAGCTATTGTCGGCAAAAATCATTTCTCCCTTGCTTTCCCGCTCCTTGAATTGCATAACCAGTTCCAGGGCATCGGGAATAACGTCGCTGCAGCATACAATCAGCGATCCCTTTTTCGCATTGTTTACTGCGTGTCTTATCGCTTCGCTTTCAGAAGGAATAATCGTGGTTTTCTTATTCGGATTTTTCATTTTTATGCCTTCATCGAGCATTTGGATCAATTCTTCCTCAGATTTTCCGCGCAAATTTTTGTCCTGTCTTATGATAATTTCATCAAACATTTCCGCAGCAATACTTCCTAGTTCCCGAGTATCCTCATCGCGTCTATCTCCCACCCCGGCGATAATTCCCACTTTGTGCGAAGCCTCCAGATTATCGGTGAATTTCTGCAGGGCCCGCATTCCGGCCGGGTTGTGTGCGTAATCCAACAGGATACTGAAATTTTGGAATTTGAACAAGTTTAGTCTTCCCGGCGTTTGCGAAGCTGAGGGAATAAAGGTCTCCAAAGCCATTTTCATGTCTTCAATGCTTATTCCCTGCACATTGGCGGCAATAATGGCCGGCAAGATGTTTTGGATCATAAAGGAGGCCTTCCCTCCGTAGGTCAAGGGAATGTTTTCCACTTTCATTACCCGCATTTTCCACGTACCACGGCAAAGGGTAACAAAACCATTTTCATAGACAGCGGTAATGCCTCCCAACTTTTGCAAAGCCTTGATGCGCGGGTTTTCCTCATCCATGGAAAACAGGGCCAGGTTGCAATTTATACTTCGGCGCATATCGTACACCAGATCATCGTCTGCATTGAGAATGGCATAACCATCTGGCAAGACCGTCTCGGGTATTACCCCTTTCACCTTTGCCAGTTGCTCAATGGTTTGGATGCCTTTAAGACCTAGATGGTCTGCCTCCACATTGGTTACAATGGCAACATCACATCGCTTAAAACCAAGTCCGGCACGCAGCAATCCCCCCCGGGCACATTCCAATACGGCAAAATTCACCGTAGGATCTTTCAGCACAAATTCGGCACTGGCGGGGCCTGTGCAGTCGCCCTTCATCAACAGTCTATTTTGGATATACACGCCATCGCTGGTGGTATATCCCACTCTGTAACCCTTCATTTTTGCCATATGTGCCATCAATCGGGTAGTGGTGGTTTTCCCATTGGTGCCCGTAATGGCAATAATGGGAATGCGCCCCGTATTTCCTTGCTGCGGAAAGAGTTTATCCACCACGGGGGCGGCAACATTTCGGGGCAAGCCGCTGGTAGGGGCCAGGTGCATTCTAAATCCGGGCCCGGCATTCACTTCCAATACCGCTCCTGCCGTATCTTCCAAGGGTTGGCTTATATCTGTGGTCATAACGTCTATCCCGCAAATGTCCAAGTCGATTATTTTTGAAATCCTCTCTGCCATGGAGACATTTGAAGGGTGGACGATATCTGTTACGTCCTCGGCCGTGCCTCCGGTGCTAAGGTTGGCAGTATCTTTTAAGATCACCATTTCACCTTTTGGCGGTATGGAATCTTCGGTATAGCCCTTGGCTGCGAGGACGGTGCGGGTAAGATCGTTGATAAGCACATTTTCATGTCCATAACCTCTTCGCGGATCTTTGTTCTCCTCCTCCACCAGCTCTTTTATTGTGGACTGGCCATCTCCTATTACATGGGCGGGAGTGCGTTTGGTGGCAGCCACCAGGACATTGTTTATCACCAACAGGCGATAATCTTCTCCGGTAATGTATTTTTCAATGATTATTTTATGCGAAACTGTCTTAGCGGCCCTAAAGGCGACCAAGGCATCGTCATAGTTTTTGATATTTACTGTAATTCCCCGACCGTGGTTGCCGTCAATAGGCTTTACCACAAGAGGAAATCCTACGTAGCGGCAGGCTTCTTCCAAACTGCTCTCCCTGGTGATGATGTCGCCTTTTGGGACAAGCACTTCCGCCTGTTCCAGAATGTATTTGGTATCTTCCTTGTCACAGGCCAATTCCACCCCAATGCTGCTGGTCTCTGAGGTAACGGTTGCCTGGATTCTCTTTTGATTGGCTCCGTAGCCCAATTGGCAGAGTGAATACTTATTGAGTCGAATCCAGGGAATTCCCCTGCTTTCGGCTTCCTCCACGATAGAGCCTGTGCTGGGCCCTAATCTTTCCATCTCGCGTAACTCGCGCATCCTCTGGATATCGGGCTCCAAATCGTAAGCGTCTCCAGAAATTAGGGCGCGGCAAATGTCTACCGAGGCTTTGGCGGCATATCGGCCCACACTTTCTTCCAAATAGCTGAAGACAACATTGTAAACCCCTTTTTCGCCATACCCCCGGGTCCTGCCAAAACCGGTATCCATGCCCGCCATGGTTTGTATTTCCAAGGCAATGTGCTCAATAACATGGCCCATCCACGTACCTTCCTGCACGCGTTGGAAAAATCCGCCGGGCTCGCCCACACTGCATCTATGGCTATACATTTCGGGAAACATCATTTTGAGCCTGTCCAAAAATCCATCAATTTTGTTGGAAGGAAGTTCTTCCATTTCCTCGAGGTCCAAGACCATGACTATTAATTTGTGGCGGCGTACGGACCAATAATTGGGCCCTCGCATGGCATTGATTTCTCTTATTCGCATAATTTGGAAGTTTTTGGCTCAGCCTCTGTTTTGCTAAATATATAATTATTTTTTATAACATTTGGCGTATTTTTGCCAGCAAATCAAATAATCCATGAGCGTAAAAGGAACACTGATCCCCATAGGTGGAAATGAAGATAAGGGAAACGGAGAAAGCGAAAGATATACATTGGAATATATTCAGGAAGGGATCCTTTCGCGGGTAGTAAAGGAGAGCGGGGGCAGGGAAGCAATGATCGTGGTAATACCAACCGCCTCGAGTATTCCCGTGGAAGTGAGCCGAAACTACAGAGAGGCCTTTGACGTGTTGGGATGCGAAAACATTCACGTAATGGACATTCGCAGCCGGGAAGATGCCGAGGACCCCGAATATCTGGAGTTGATGAAAAAAGCAAACTGCGTGATGTTTTCCGGTGGCGACCAATCTAAAATAGTAGACTATATTGGTGATACCAAGCTGGACCGCATAATCAAAGACAGGTATACAAATGAAAATTTTGTGATTGCCGGCACCAGTGCAGGGGCCATGTGCATGAGTGAGGAAATGATAACCGGAGGCGGTATCCAGGAAGCCTTTACCAAGGGAGCCACCAAAATGGGGAAAGGACTCGGTTTAATTCCCAATTTTATCATCGATTCGCACTTTATCCGCCGGGGCCGTTTTGGACGACTGGCCGAAGCGGTGGCAAAATTTCCGTTAAAAGTAGGAATTGGCTTGGCCGAAGACACCGGCTTGGTAATCAAAAAAGGGAACAAATGCGAGGTGATCGGTTCGGGAATGGTGATACTCTTTGACCCGCGAAAACTGATCCACAACAATCAGGCATTGGTAAAGGAAGGCTCTCCCATGTCTTTGACCAACCTAAAAATACACATCCTCGCCAATGGCGACAAACTCAATATCAAAAAGAAAAAAGTTCGATTTTCTCCGGCCCACCTAAAATTGATCGATGCGGAGATTCTGTGATCGGTCTCTCTCTGCCTCCTGTTCCCGGTGAACTGTTCCGAGGTCTTTAAAGAGGGATTTGTTTAGAGACAGGAGACCGCCCGCTGCAGCCAGGTGTGAGGCAGGAGATGGTGCAAAAACATTCACGCATCATTGCTCCTTATAAATTCGAATCTCTTTTTCTCCGGTTGAAATTTTAAAGGCACGATACATCCCTTCGGTATTAAAGGGCATGGCGATGTTTCCTTTGGCATCAACAGCAATCAGGCCGCCATCACCCCCAATGTCCAGAACTCGCCTGTTTATTACTTCCGAAGCGGCTTCTTTCAAAGTCATTCCCTTATATTCCATTAAACAGGAAACGTCATAAGCTACCACCCCGCGGATGAAAAATTCACCACTGCCCGTACAGCTCACCGCACACGTTTTGTTGTTGGCATAATTTCCCGCTCCTATCATCGGACTGTCGCCAACCCTGCCCCATTGTTTGTTGGTCATTCCCCCTGTGGAAGTTGCCGCTGCCACATTTCCGTCCTTATCACAAGCCACCGCGCCCACGGTTCCAAATTTGCTGTCCTTTTTTGTGCTGTGGTCCAATTGAAATTGATCGCTGTCCTTAATTTGCTGCCATTGTTGATAACGGAGTTCGTCGTAGAAATATTCGGGCGTCTCCAATTTATAACCTAAACTATCCGCAAAACGCATGGCTCCTTCTCCTGCCAAAAAAACATGATCGGATTTCTCCATTACCTCGCGCGCCAGGGAAATGGGATTTTGGATTCCCGTTATCAATGAAACCGCACCTGCATCCAAGGTTTTTCCATCCATGATGGCAGCGTCCATTTCGTGGGTGCCCTCGTGGGTAAAAACACTTCCTTTTCCAGCGTTGAACAAAGGTGAATCTTCTAATTTCCTTACGGCAGCCTCCACCGCATCGATCGCATTCCCTCCTTTTTCCAGGACCGCATAACCTCGCTCCAAAGCTTTTTCAAGCGTTGCCTTATATTGATCTTCTCTCTCCGAAGTCATCAAACCTTTTACAAGTGTCCCTGCACCGCCGTGGATAGCTATGCTGAAATTTCTATTTTTCATCGCTCTTGTTTCTTAACACAAATGTAGGCTTTGGATTTAAATATTGAAGGATAAGTCTTAACCGGTTTTCGCGAAATCGGCTGGAAGGGGAATCCGCTATTTCTTTTTTTACGGAAAACCCTTCGTTTGTGAAGGGTAATTTTTATTTTTGAAAACAAGATGAATGTCTGTTCTTGTCCGTCTTTTCCAAGAAGTGAGAACAGAGGAAAAAACTTCACCTAAAGAGTCAATCGTTATATGATCCCCTCCAGGGTGTTAGGTTTGGAACAGCCCAACCCCTCGGGGGGAAATTCAATTTGCAAATAAGAAAACCATGTCCACCCAAAAACGCCTTTTCCTTCTCGATGCCTATGCCCTTATTTTTCGCGGGTATTATGCACTTATAAACAATCCCATCGTCAATAGCAAGGGCCAAGACACTTCCGCCATTATGGGCTTTATGAATTCGCTTTTCGATGTAATCAGGAGAGAACGGCCCGATCATCTGGCGGTGTGTTTTGACAAGGATGGCAGCGCAGAACGCACCGAACTTTTTGAGGACTACAAGGCTAACAGAGATGCCACACCAGACGTTATAAAACAATCCATACCCATAATCCAGGAGATCATAAAGGCAATGAACATACCCTGCGTAGAGCTTTCTGGCCTGGAGGCAGATGATATCATTGGCACGCTGGCCCAGCAGGCCGAAAAGGAAGGCTATCAGGTTTATATGGTTACGCCCGACAAGGACTTTGCCCAATTGGTAACCGAAAACATCTTTATGTACAGGCCCGCCCGTATGGGAAATGCCATCGAGATTTGGGGTATTCCCGAAGTACAGAAACGCTTCGGCGTAGAACGGCCCGAACAGGTTATCGACTACCTGGGAATGATGGGAGATGCCAGCGACAACATTCCCGGTCTTCCCGGTGTGGGCGATAAAACCGCAAAAAAGTTTATAGCCGAATTTGGCTCCCTGGAAAATCTTTTGGCCAATACCGATAAGCTGAAAGGGAAGATGAAGGAAAAAATCATCGAAAATGCAGAACTGGGCTTACTCTCAAAGAAATTGGCCACCATTTACACCGATTGCGACGTAACCTTTCACGAGGAAGACTTTCAACTCACCATGCCCGATGGCGAAAAGGTGCAACAGATATTTGAGGATTTGGAATTCAGGCGTCTAAAAGAACAATTTCTGAAATTATTTTCCTCTGAAGTTTCCAATGAGGAACAAAGAGCCCAAAATTCTTCCATTAGGGAGAAGACGTCGGTTCCCGAAAGAAGGGAACCCGCGGGAAGCGGACAGTTTTCCCTATTTGGAGGAGACGGGGAACCTACGGGAACCATCGCGGAGTACAATTCGAGAAAAACAATAGCCACTACCGAACATTTTTATCAAACCGTTTTGCCGGGAATGGGAAAGAAACTATTTCTGGAAAACCTGATGAAACAAACCAGTGTCTGTATTGATACCCAGACCACTACTACAGATTGCCTGGAGGCGGAATTGGTTGGCATTGCCTTTTCCTGGGAAGCGGGAAAGGGATTTTATCTTCCCTTTCCAGAAAAGCAAATGGAGGCCCAATTGCTTATCGAGGAACTCAGGCCATTTTTTGAAGCCGAAAACATAGAAAAAATTGGCCAAAATTTAAAAAACGACCTGAAAGTCCTCGCCCGATATGATATTATTGTAAAAGGAAAACTGTTTGACACCATGTTGGCCCATTATCTTATCAATCCAGACATGCGGCACGATATGCACGTGCTCAGTGAGACCTACCTCAATTACACGCCAATTGCCCTGGAGGAAGTAATCGGCAAAAAAGGCAAAAACCAACGCAGCATGCGCGAGGTAGAAATGGCCAGACAAACCGAATACGCCGTGGAGAATGCCGATATCATCTTTCAGCTTAAGCAACATTTTCAAAAAGAATTGGGCGATGCCAATACCCAAGAACTCTTTGACACTATTGAAATACCCTTGCTGCGGGTACTGGCCGCCATGGAACTGGAGGGCATCAACCTGGACAGAGACTTTCTCCAATCGCTTTCCTCGGCTTTGGACACAGACATTCTCCAATTGGAGGCAGCTATTTATTCCGAAGCAGGAGAAGAGTTCAATATTGCTTCCCCAAAACAATTGGGCGATATTCTTTTTGGCAAACTGCAACTTATAGACAAGCCAAAAAAGACCAAGACCGGACAGTTTTCTACTGCCGAGGACGTGCTGTCTGATTTGGCCAAAGACCACAAAATAATCCGAGATGTGCTGGAATATCGCGGTTTGGCAAAGTTAAAGAGCACCTATGTCGATGCGTTGCCCAATGAAATCGCAAAATCTACCAAACGTGTGCATACCGAATATATGCAGACCGTGGCCGCAACCGGCCGTTTGAGCAGCAACAACCCCAACCTACAGAACATTCCCATAAGAACCGAACGGGGAAGGCAGGTGAGGAAATCATTTATTCCCCGCGATAAAAACCACATGCTCATGGCTGCGGATTATTCCCAGATTGAATTGCGCATTATCGCTTCCCTTAGCGAGGAAGACAACATGATAGAGGCCTTTAGGAACAAGGAAGATATTCACGCCTCCACCGCCTCCAAGGTTTTTAACGTGCCGTTGAAAGAGGTGACCCGGGAACAAAGGAGCAATGCCAAGACGGTAAATTTCGGGATCATATACGGCGTTTCCGCATTTGGCTTGAGCAACCAAACCAATCTTTCCCGTGGCGAGGCCAAGGATTTGATAGACACCTATTATAAAACCTATCCCAAATTGCGCCACTACATAAGCGAGCAGATACAATTTGCCCGTGATAATGGCTATGTGCAGACCGTTTTAGGAAGAAGACGTTATTTAAAAGACATAAACGGCAGCAACCAAGTAGTGCGTGGTGCCGCAGAGCGAAATGCCGTAAACGCACCAATACAGGGAAGTGCGGCAGATATTATTAAAATTGCCATGATCAACATCCACAAAAAATTGGAGGAGGAAAACTACCAGAGCAAAATGTTGCTCCAGGTACACGACGAATTGGTTTTTGACGCTTACAAACCTGAGCTTGAAAAACTAAAAACCATGGTAAAACACGAAATGGAAAACGCTTACAAACTTACCGTGCCGCTGGATGTGGAATTGGGAGTGGGCGATAATTGGCTGGAGGCGCATTAAAAAAAAAGCCGAAAGTAAAACTTTCGACTTTTTTCAATGTAGAAAAATACGGTTATTGCTTTGTAAAAACAAAGGTAATATCTTCAGCAACCGTAACGGTTGTTCCATTATTGTCAACCTCTACAAAGAAACCTTCTTCAATTACGTAAGTAAGTGTGTTTCCAGAAAGCGTAGCGGTTTCGGTGAAACCTGCCAACGTTAAGGTTATTTCATTTCCATTTTGGACATAGACAAAAGGAGTTGAGTCATTTTCAGAAACGCAGGTTACGTTGTACTCATACTCATCTGTGGTTCCAGCAACTAAGGTAAGTTCAATATCTGCGTAAGAGGTATTGTTAATTGTACCCGAACCATCTGCATTAAATACCATTGTTTCGTTTTGGTAACAGTTGGTTTCCTCCATAACACTAGTTGAAGCCGTACCGTCATTATTTAGGTCGTAAGCGTTTTCAGTGTTAAAGGCGGTCATTTTCCAAGTACCTTCTAAAGATACTGTGGCGTTGCTGCTGTCGTCATCGCTTGAACAAGCAGTAAAAGCAAGTGCTAAAAATAATAATCCAAATAAATTTTTCATAGTTTTTGTTTTTTTGTGGGCGCAAAACTAAGGTAATTTAAAGGGATGTAGTTCTATAAAACGTTAAATAAACATAGTTTTTTAAGAATTCCTTAACTTTTTTGTTTATTCGATTGTAGTGGCTTTAACGAAGTTTATGAAAGAATAATTAAGAATCCTGTATTCCGAATCCACCTGTTGGACGGACCGGTTCTGAATTGTAGATTCTGTATCTTTAAGGAATATTTCTTTATTCAATGGACAACGACAACAAACTGATTTCAAAAAAGAAACCCACCTACCCCATAACCGAGGCATTTTTTAAATACCTGCGGCGCCATGGCCGCACCATCAAAATCCCTATTTATTATGACGACCTATTGCGCTTTCAGGGCTCGGTCACGGTTTACGACAAAAATGGAAAGGATACCCTTTGGGTAAGTGTATACTATTCTGAATTTGATACCGAGGAAATAAACGACAGTCTGAAAAAAGTGTATTCGGTTCTCCATTCAGACGGAAGCAATAGCATTGTTCCTTATCTAAACATCGACAGCATAGATTTCTGCACCTTTGGCAATTCTAAACCTTTCCGTATTAAAGTGAGGAATGTGCTAAATGACAATTACCTCTATTTCTATGTAAAAAAAGCAGACGCCTCCCGTCTGTATGGCCTGGAACTGGAAGACTTGCTCTCCCCTAACCACATAAACTTCCTCGTGCACAAAACCACCTTGATTGAGGAACATATCTCCGGCATTCCCGGCGACGAATTTATCGCCAATCATCTGGATCACTGTTCGCATCGCGACAAAGTGGAAATAGCCAAGGAATTTGTCAAGTTCAATGAACGCTGTTTTGTTAGGCTTCTCGGCGATATGCGGTCGTATAACTATGTAATGGTCCTCACCCACGATTTTGACCGCATCCAATACCGTATCCGTGGGATCGATTTTGACCAACAAAGCTACGAAGGAAATGTAAAGGTATATAAACCCCAATTTTTAAAGGAAAACAACAAACTGGTAAGCATGACATTGGAACTGTTACAGCAAACCTCCATAGAGCAATACAAAAGCGAGGAACGCTCCCTGTTGGCAAAGAGAGCTACCAGTGAACGCAAGAGGCTTCGCGGACTTATGAACTGCATGATCAGCGACACCATCTCCTCTGCGGAAAAGGTAGAGGAATTAAAGATGGGCCTTTTTGAAATGACGGGCGATGTAAACTTTAAAAAGTCGGCAAACATGGGCGAAGTGCTGCAGAGCGCCCTGGATTTTGTGGTGCGAAATTATAAGAATGTCAATCCCTACCTCATTCGGAAAAGAGCCCGCAACCGAAACATCATGAAGGAACCAAAGGAAAAAAGAACAACCCCTCCGCCCAAGACAGGACGGTAAAAAAAATACATTTTCCCCCTAGGATTTTTCCCAAAGGAGCATGGCATTTTTTTACTTTCCATATTGCTTTTCAAATAAATAACACTACATTTGCACCCCTCTAAGACAAAATACAATTTTGTTTTGGCGGAAAAATCAATGATTTATTAACAATTGACAAAAAACTAATGGATACATTAAGTTACAAAACAGTATCGGCCAACAAAAACACTGTTCAAAAAGAATGGTTGATGGTTGATGCGGACGGGCAGGCATTGGGTCGTCTTGCAAGCGAGGTTGCTATCTTACTTCGCGGAAAACACAAGCCAAGTTTCACCCCTCACGTAGATTGCGGCGACAACGTTATCGTGATCAACGCCGGAAAGATCAACCTTACCGGAAAAAAATGGGATGACAAAACCTACATCCGCCACACGGGCTATCCCGGCGGCCAACGTAGCATGACCGCTACAGAGATGTACAAAAAAGATCCTGCAAGACTTGTAGAGAAGGCTGTTAAGGGAATGCTTCCAAAAAACAAATTGGGTGCACAACTTTTCAGAAATTTAAAGGTTTATGTGGACGATTCCCACGGGCACGACGCACAAAAACCGAGAACCATCAACCTTAACACAAGCAAATAATGGAGACAATTCACAAAATAGGAAGAAGAAAAACCGCTGTTGCACGGGTGTACCTAAAACCAGGAGAAGGCAACATCACTATCAACAAGCGTGAGTTTGAAAATTATTTTCCAACAGGGACCCTACAGTATAAAGTAAAACAACCATTGACCCTTACCGACAACGAAAAGACATTCGACATTTCAGTAAACGTTTTTGGTGGAGGCATTACCGGCCAGGCAGAAGCCATCCGTCTTGCAATTTCCCGCGCCATGTGCGACCTTAACGACGAAAACCGAGGCATCTTGAAGCCAGAAGGTCTGTTGACAAGAGATCCGCGAATGGTGGAGCGCAAGAAATTTGGACAGAAAAAAGCCCGTAAGAAATTCCAATTCTCCAAACGTTAATATTTCGGCTGCAATCAGCAACCAACTTTTTAAATACCTGTGTGGTGTCGCCTCTTTTGAGCGAGATCAAGGGCGACACCACATAATTTTAAGTTCATAATTATTATTAATCACAAAAGCTGTTATCTACACTATAGATGTAGAAGTTAGTTTAGCATCTAAACCTAAATCTGCCGTGGCGGAGGGGTTGCTATCCTTTCACAGAACGTAAACTAAAACAAAAAATGGCAAAAAAAATCGAAGTAAAAGAATTACTCGACGCAGGTGTACACTTTGGTCACCTTACGCGCAAATGGAACCCAAACATGGCCCCTTATATCTACATGGAGCGCAACGGGATCCACATTATCAATCTTTACAAAACCGCTGCTAAAATTGAGGAAGCCTGTGAGGCCCTTAAAAAAATCGCAGCCAGTGGACGCAAGGTATTGTTTGTGGCCACAAAAAAACAGGCGAAAGACATTGTAGCCGAAAAGGCAAAGAACGCAAACATGCCCTACATTACCGAAAGATGGCCAGGGGGAATGCTTACCAACTTTGTCACCATTCGCAAGGCGGTAAAGAAAATGACCGCTATTGACAGAATGAAACAAGATGGCACCTTTAACACCCTTTCGAAAAAAGAGCGTTTGGCCGTAGATCGTCTTCGGGCGAAATTGGAGAAAAACCTAGGTTCCATTTCCGATATGAGCCGTCTTCCCGCAGCCCTTTTTATAGTAGATACTACCCGCGAGCATATTGCTGTGGCCGAAGCGTTGAAATTGAACATTCCCATTTTCGCCATGGTAGACACCAATAGCGATCCGCGCGATATTGACTACGTTATCCCATCGAATGACGATGCTTCAAAATCTATCGAAAGCATTATGACTTTTGTTTCCGAAGCCATCATCGAAGGTCTTTCCGAAAGAAAATCTGGAAAAGACAGCGACGAGGACGATGAGGAAGGAATGGAAAAAAGCGCCAAGTCTTCCCAGAAGGACGGCGATTCCAAGCGAGGATTGCGTGCGCGCAAAACAGAGAAAGTAGAAGTGCCTTCAACAGACGAAGAAGACCAAGAAGCCATGAAGGAGGCAAAACAACCTGTGAGACTAAAATCCAAAAAACAAGTATTAAACGAAGAAGAATAGCAGAAACGCCCAAGGGGGGTAGTTGTCTAAAATCTTTAAAACGATATACAATGGCAAAAATAACCGCAGCAGAAGTAAACAAACTAAGACAGGCCACCGGTGCAGGAATGATGGACTGCAAAAATGCCTTGGTGGAAGCAGACGGAAATATGGACGAAGCAATTGCCGTCCTTAGAAAAAAAGGACAGAAAATTGCCGAAAAAAGAGCCGATCGCGAATCGAGCGAGGGCGTAGCCACCGCCAAGGTGAACGACGCTAACAATAAAGGAGTTGCAATCTCCCTTAATTGCGAAACCGATTTTGTAGCCAAAAATGATTCCTTTGTGGAAATGGCAAACAAAATGGCCGAAATTGCCTTGAATACCTCTTCAAAAGAGGAATTTCTAAATGCCGAGTTTGACGGTATCACCGTTCAGGAAAAACTTACCGAGCAGACAGGGGTAATTGGAGAAAAGATAGAAATTGGCGGCTTTGAGGTATTGGAAGCTCCCTTTGTAGGTTCGTATGTTCACGGTAACAAGATCGCCGCACTTACCGGACTTTCAAAGGCTGTTGAAAATGCAGAAGAGTTGGCAAAGGACATTTCCATGCAGGTAGCCTCCATGGGTGCCACCACTCTTTCTTACAAGGATTTTGACCCGGAATTTGTAGCTTCCGAAACCGAGGCCCGCATAGCCGAAATAGAAAAGGAAAACATTGAATTGGGCCGTTTGGGAAAAACCAAAAAGAACGTTCCCCAATACATTTCCCGCTCACAATTGACCCCCGAAGTTTTGGCCAAGGCCGAAGCCGATGCCAAAGCCGAATTGAAGGCCGAAGGCAAGCCAGAGCAAATCTGGGATCGGATCCTTCCAGGAAAGATGGAGCGCTTTATCAGCGACAACACAACCCTGGACCACGAAAAAGCCTTGCTTGACCAAAACTTTATTAAAGACGAAAAGAAAAGCGTTGCCGATTATGTTAAGTCGTTTGGCGATGTGGAAGTGGTAGGCTTTAAGAGAGTCTCTTTGGCGTAAGCTTTAAAAAGATTTAGGAGGTTAAATCCTAAGAAATAAATTAAAAGAGGCTGTTTTTTTCAGCCTCTTTTTTTTTCCTTCAATCCAAGATCGGCAATGCTGGCCTTTGCTCCATAGCGACGTTGACGAAACGCAAATAAACTTCGCAATGGTTGCCAGCCCGCCAGTAAAATATTGCCGTTTGCTTCAATCAACCCAACAAAATGCCGCATGAAAGGGGCTTCAGGCCATTCTGCGAGCATGTTCTGAACGTCATCACCCTCATCCAATCCTGCCTGGTAAAACCAAAAAAGTCCTGGTTCAAAAGGTCCTGGTTCAAAAGGTCCTGGTTCAAAAAAATCATGTCCCGGAATTTAAAGTTGATATAATTATTCCCTAATTACCTTTCGTACGGTTTTTCGTCCTTCCGCTGAAATTGACACAAAATACACTCCGGGTTTTAGACCGTGCATATCTATGGCTGTCCATTGCGCCATGGGCGAAATCCGCATCACCTTTCTTCCCAAAACATCGTGCACCACTATGTTTTCTATTTGTACACCCCCTTCAATGTGAAGCCGGCCGGAAGTGGGATTGGGATACACCGAAACTTCCATAAGGGAAACTTCTTCTTCTCCCAGATTGGTGTTTATTCCAAAAACGGTTTCATAGGTCTTACCTTCAAATTGGGCTGTCACCGTATAGACCCCATCTTGATAGCTACTGTCCGTGGGGAAATTCCATTGCGCGTAGGCCACCACATAATCGGGCCAAGTAGAGGTAAAGTCATAATCGTACAGGATGGAACCGTCGGGTTTTTTCACCGTGATATGCGTATTGGCGTTTGTGCGGATATCGCGATAAAAAATCCGAAACCGTACCAAATCTCCCGGCAGAAAATTCAGTTGTTCATAGGTGTTCTCCACAACCCCGCAATCCGTATCAAAATTATCGGAATCGTGGGTGCTCAAGGTCAAGATTTCAGGAATAAAATATTCCGGTTGCTCTACCCACCAACTGTCTGCATTTAGGGTGTTGCACGGGCCGGCATACGGATCTATTAAGGCTCCATTGCTGTCGTGTACTTCAAAGTGGAGATGAGGGATATCACTGCTCCCCGAGCTGCCGGCCCTGCCCAGAAATTCTCCCGCCGCCACGGAATCGCCCAATCCTTTACTGGTCAAACTTCCATTTTTAAAGTGCCAGTAATAAGTTCTGGACCCATCGGCGTGCTCGAGGATTATTCCATTCCAATTAGGATTGCCGTTGTTGTCGCAACTTTTATCAAAAAAACCGTCCTTTCGCACCACGATTACGCCCGGAGCGGCGGCCACCACCTCCATGACATCTTCCTCCATTTTTTTCCACGGGTATGGCCAGACCACATAATCGGTGCCTTTATGGTTAAAACCGGGACCGTCATAGGTTCTTTCCCCACAATTATAATCCTTCAAATGGCCATTGGTCAAAAGGTCTTGGTCCACTTGGTTAAACAACGAATAATACCCGTAATCTGAAAATCCGGCCTTCGCTCTAAAGGGCAGGATAAACAAGGGATGCACGGTAGTGCGTTGCTGTAGGGCGGTTGCATTGTTCCGGGCTATCCATATTTTGTTCGCGGTGACTTCCTGTTCAATTTCCGCGCGTTGATTATCGGAAATACATTCCCCCTTTACAAGGGTTATAGGATGAAAAGAGAAGGTTTCCGTAGGGTCAATTTTATTTTGACTGTGAACGGCAGCAAGGGCCAAGGCGAAGACAAGAAAAAATACAGTTGATTTCATAAGTGGAGTATTTGAATGATTAGTTTCAATGTGCTGTAGAATTATCGAAACATCTTCCCAATGTCATCAATTTATCCTAAATTTTATCAAAATGGACTTAAAAATGGGCTAATAACTACTTTTTCAATATCTTCCCAAGCATGGAAATTTTTCTTTATTTTTGCCACAGCAAACCCAATTTGATGCAGTATAAAAGAATATTATTAAAACTTTCCGGAGAAGCCTTGATGGGCAGCCAACAATACGGTATTGATCCCGTTCGTCTAAAGGAATACGCCCAAGAGATAAAGGCGATTACCGATAAAGGGGTAGAAGTGGCCATAGTAATTGGTGGCGGAAACATCTTTAGGGGCCTGGCAGGTGCCAGCAGCGGCATGGACCGTGTGCAAGGCGACCATATGGGCATGTTGGCAACGGTAATCAACGGCCTTGCCCTGCAGAGCGCTTTGGAAAACGAAGAAGTGCCCACTCGCTTGCAGAGCGCCATCAACATCAATGAGGTGGCCGAACCATTTATTAGGAGAAAGGCTATCCGCCATCTGGAAAAAGGGCGGGTGGTAATCTTTGGCGGCGGCACCGGAAACCCTTATTTTACTACAGATTCCGCTGCAGTGCTTCGTGCCATTGAAATTGGCGCGGACGTTATTTTAAAGGGTACTCGCGTAGATGGTATCTACACCAGCGATCCGGAAAAGGATAATTTGGCGACCAAATTTGACTTTATAAGCTTTGAGGACGTGCTGCAAAAAGGATTGAAAGTAATGGACACTACTGCTTTTACCTTGAGCCAGGAAAACGAATTGCCCATCATAGTTTTCGACATGAACACCAAAGGCAACTTGCTGAAGGTGGTTTCCGGTGAAAAAGTGGGCACCAAAGTGAATTTATAATTTCAGAAATAAGTAGGTTTAATAAAAAATACCCGTCCTCGCGGGAAGATTATGGAAGAAGAAATAGATTTTATTATAGATGGCGCGCGCGAAGCAATGGGCAACGCGGTAAAGCACCTGGAAAAACAATTGGTAAACATTCGCGCCGGCAAGGCTTCCCCTTCTATGGTGGGCAGTGTTATGGTGGAATATTACGGCAATCCCACTCCCTTGACCCAAGTGGCCAACGTGAGTACCCCCGACGGAATGACCATTAGCATCCAACCATGGGAGAAGGCGATGATTCCTGAAATTGAAAAAGGAATCCACCAGGCAAACCTCGGGTTTAACCCGATGAACAATGGGGAAAGCGTGATCATCAATGTTCCGCCCTTGACCGAAGAGCGGCGCAAAGATCTGGCAAAACAAGCCAAAGCGGTAGCCGAAGAAGCAAAAATAGGGGTTCGTAACGATCGTAAAAATGCCAACAATGACCTTAAGGGTCTCGATATCTCTGAAGACCTGAAAAAATCGCTGGAGGAGGACATCCAGGAAATGACCGACCAACATATTAAGAAAATAGACGCCATTCTCGCCATTAAGGAAAAGGAAATCATGACCGTCTAGGAGTCTGATCAGTATTGGCCCAGGAAAGAAACAAGCCCGTCCCATTGGCTATGGGGACTACAAGTACCAAGAGGGGAAAATTCCCACAAAAATATCTAGTGGCTGGGCCATTACGAGATCTAAGGATTTTAACCAGACAATAATAAACGATGATATAAAACACAAATAGCAGACAAGGTTTTTCCACTTTGTCTGCTATTTTTATTCCCGAGCATCGACTCTCTTGGAAAATTTGGATTCTAACCATCCTTTTCCATCTGAAAAAAACTATTCCAAGATCTTCTTATACCGCTTCATGTCGTTCAAAACCGCTACGGCCTCCTGAATCTCGGGATTGTGCACGATTTCATAATTGTATAGTCCCTCGCGATAGAAATACCGCTTTAAGATTTCCGCAGTCAACAGCGATTCTATCTCTATCTTCTTTTCCACTATGGCTTGATCTTTTGCCCTATCTATGGCAGCCATAAGCTGGCCATAACTGTTGCCAATTTCCTTTTCAATATCTTCGTCATCGGCCAGGCGAAAACCTTCGGCGAATTTCTTTTCCGCTTCGGTTTCATATTCAAAATTATTGGCCTTCAAAAAGTTCTGAAAATCCTTAAAATCACTATCGGTAAATTTGAAATCGTTCAGGTCTTTTACCTGATGGGTGTAATAATAATGGGTGGCGTAGTCAAAAATGGCATTGTCCTTTAACAGAGCGGTGGTAATGGGGCTGTACACCGCCGAGGCCAATTCTATATCGGGTAGAATGCCACCCCCATCATAAACCGTGCGTCCGCCACGGGTTTTAAAGGCATTGTACTCTTTTGAGTCCACCCGCAGCGGGTCGCCATTTTCATCCCGATGCCAATAGTCCAATGCTTGGATACATCTGCCGCTGGGGGTATAGTATCGGGAAATTGTGATTTTTAATTGGGTGCCATAGGTCAATTTCTTGGGCCGCTGGACCAGGCCTTTGCCAAAGCTCCGCGCCCCCACGATCACAGCCCGATCCAGGTCCTGAAGTCCGCCGGAAACAATTTCGCTTGCCGAGGCACTTCTTCCATTGACCAGAACCACCAACGGAATCTCGGTGTCCACGGGTTCGTTGCGTGTGCGATATACCTGATTGTATTTTTCAATTGCAGACTTGGTAGTGGTGATTACTTCGCCCTTGTCCACAAAGAGATTTACCACACTTATGGCCTCGTTTAGCAATCCTCCGGGGTTGCCACGCAGATCGAGAATAATCTTCGTTGCACCCTGCGATTTTAGGTCTATTAATGCCGCCTTGGTTTCCTGGGTGGTCTTTCGGTTAAATTGGGTAAGGACAATGTATCCTATTCCGTTGTCCAACAGCTTATAAAAAGGAACGGCATGTAATTCCACTGCGTTGCGGGTAATGGTGGCCGAATGGGTTTTTCCCTGCCGCACATAGGTAACATCCACGGTGGAACCTGGCGCCCCTTTTAGTAGTTCCCCTGCATCGTCTGCTACTTCCGAAACCTTTACCCCCCCTATGGCGATAATTTCATCACCTGCCTTTAAACCGGCTTTGTCTGCAGGAAAATCCTTATACGGTTCAATGATGATTATTTTGTTTTTCTCGCTTTTGGCACTGGCCCCAATCCCGGTATAGATTCCCGAATTGTTGATCTTGGCATCCTCCACCTGCTGTTCGTTCCAGTACACGGTATAGGGATCCAAATCTTCCAACATACCCTTAATCGCCTTGTCCATTAGGGTTGCCGGCGTTACCTCATCCACATAATTCATGTTTAGTTCCTTATATAAGGTGGTAAAAATCTCTATCTGTTTGGCAATTTCAAAAAAATCGCTTTTAAAGCCCACTGTAGTGAAAAACAGTACTACAGCCACTACGGAAATCAATATTCGTTTCTTCATCACATCAAAATATTATCGCACTAAATTACCCATTCTAATTTAAATCATTGTTGTCTGCTTAAAATTTGACAACCGTCGTAAAAAATGATGATAAAAATTTTAGAAGGTAGCTCTAATATGACCTTCCTTTTCATCAAGTTGGCTTCAAATTCAAAATATCATAATTTCAATTATTTTTTAAATTTCGAAGGCGTTATTTTTCAGCATTCTACGTTTTAGTCGTGGTTCTTGGTTCCTGTAGTGCCAGCGGTCTTGTTTCTTCCTTTGTACAATACTCAGAATTAATGTAGACCCCGAAATATTTATACTGAAATTTTTTTTAAGATTTTAACCATGGCCCTGTCGAGGATTTCATAGGAAACCTGTGTCTTCCCCAAAAACAGGAACAACATAAGAAATTTGCCGTTTTTATTGTTCAAATGGTGTTTGTTCAGTCGATATCCCTCGCGCATTTGCCTTTTGATCCTATTTCTCTCCACGGCTCCCTTGAAATTGCGTTTGGGCACGGCAAAGGCCGCCTGGGAAGATGGAAGCGAATCTGCGGGAAGATAAAAAACCTTTATAGGATATGCGGTAAACGACTTTCCCTCCAGAAAAAGTTTTTCGATGGTCTTTCTACTCTTCAATTTTTCGGATGGCGGAAATTTCTGGCTCACACGGTAAAGATATTAAAAAGAAAAACCCCACAATTTTCTATTTATTGTGAGGTTTTTTATGGCGGAACAGAATCTATTATTTGGCCTCCCAAATATTGTTTTCCGGATTGATATCGGCCAGTCTGGCCGTGGCATCGATCATCATATTTTTTATTTTTTTCCCATTTTCCACCGTAAAGGTATAGGTGGGATAGGCCCAAGCCCAGTCTGCCAAAACCGTGCGCTTTAAATTGGAAAACGGATTGGGTTTTTCGCCCCACATCATTCGCAAGGGGATATAGAACAGTTCCTGCGAACCGTCTTCATAAGTTACATACAGGTCGATTGGCATCGGCATCAGGCCAATTCTTTCCAACGTTATTTCGGTTTTCTGACCATTGGTTACCACTTCCTTTATTCCGTAATCTATGGTATTGGTGGTCTTTGTCCAATCGGTTAGGTACCAATCCAATTCAAATCCCGACACCTTTTCCGCCGTTCTTATAAAATCATTGGGGGTGGGATGGGTAAACTTGAATTCTGAATAAAACCGTTTCAATGTTTTTCCCAATGCTTCCGGCCCAATGATATACCCCAATTGCGTCAAGAAAACCGAACCCTTGCTATAGGCATTTACCCCATAGGCTCTATTAGTGGCGTATCTATCGGCGTGGGTGGACAACGGCTGTTCCTTCCCACTGTTGGCCATAAAGACGTACGACCGATACGATCCGGAATGCGGATTGGGATTGTCGCTGTCCATAACAAAATTCATCGCCTCATCCGAAATATAGGTGGTAAACCCTTCATCCATCCACTCGTGCTTGCTTTCGTTGGTAGCAAGCACAAATTGGAACCAGGAGTGGGCCAGTTCATGGGCCGTAACGCCCACCAAACTCTCAAATTTGCGTTCCCCGGTAATCATGGTGCACATGGCGTATTCCATACCGCCGTCCCCACCTTGGATAACAGAATACTGCTCATAGGGATAGGGACCTACGTGCTCGTTAAAAAATTTCATCAATGCCGCTGTTTTGGGCTGTAAGTTTTTCCAGTTTTCGGCAATGGCGGGATCATCCTTGTAAAAGAAATGCAAGGTCACTCCATTGGGCCCGGGATAGGTATCGTGAATATAGTTGGCATCGGCGGCCCAGGCAAAATCATGAACATCGGGAGCCAAAAAGTGCCAGGTGTATTTTCCCTTAACCGGAGGCATGGCTTTTTGGCCCGGTACGGTGTATCCGTGGCCCACGGCGGCTGGATTCTGAAGATATCCGGTGCCGCCTATGGTATAATTTTCATCTATGGTAATGGTAACGTCATAATTGCCCCACACACTGTAAAACTCACGACCAATATAAGGATCGGCATGCCAGCCTTCAAAATCGTATTCGGCGATCTTAGGATACCATTGCGTCATGGTATAGGCAACCCCATCGGCATTATCCCTTCCTGACCGACGGATCTGCAGGGGTACCTGGGCATCCCATTCCATATTAAAAACAGTTTTCCCGCCGGGAAGGATGGGTTGGCTTAACACCACCTCCATCACGGTGCCCTTTATTACATACGGTACCTCTGTGCCATCCTGCGAGAGTTTATGCGGTTTTATATATCCTATTTCCGAAGGGGAAAGCTTTGAAATTCGGTCCATCACGCGCCTATCGGGATCTTCTATCGTTCGGGAACGCACGTCCATTTCGCTTCCGGGTTGAAAGGCATTGAAGTACAGATGGTAAAAAACCCTGTACAACGTATCTGGCGAATTGTTGGTGTACTTCAATTCTTGCTTTCCTTTATACTGATGGGTCTTTACGTTCATTTGCACGTCCATCTTATAATCCACCTCCTGTTGCCAATAACAATGATTCCCTTGGGCAAGAGCGGAAAGATTAACAAGAACGGCTAAAACAAGGGTGAGGAAAAATCCTTTTGAATTCTTCATTATTGTCTAGACATTTTATCGGCCATGATCAAGGCGTTGTACATATTAACCATTTTTCCCGATTTTGATATTTCGGGGAAGCGGGCGGTATTGGATGGATCGCCACCCAAGATTACTTCAATATTTGGAGAAAGTCCACTTTCCATAAGAATGCGCTTTACTTGTTCTGCCGAAAGTTTGGGATAATACGACCGTATTACCGCAGCAACACCAGCAACCTCTGGCGATGCCATAGAGGTACCCTGCAAAAATTCATAGGTATTCAAGGGGGTTGTGGCCCAAATCTTTACTCCCGGAGCAAATACATCGACGTTGATTTTGCCATAGTTTGAAAAGTTTGCTACCATATCCTTGCCGTATTCGTAATTTAAGGCACCCACCGTTAGGAAGGAATTGGCCAATTCGGTGCCGTTGTCTATTTGGTCGTTGGGATAGATATTAACCGTATCCAGATCCAGGCCGTCATTCCCGGCTGCGTTTACAATTAAAACATCTTTGGAGGCAGCATATTTTATGGCATCATACACCCACTGGGAGTGTGGGGAATAATATTTTCCGAAACTCGTGTTGAGAATTTTTGCTCCATTGTCCACGGCATATCGAATGGCCAGGGCGATATCCTTATCATACTCATCGCCATCCGGAACGGCGCGCACGGCCATTATTTTAACGTTGTTGGCCACGCCATCCATCCCGATGCCATTGTGGCGTTGGGCGGCAATAATTCCGGCTACGTGCGTTCCGTGCTTTACATTTTCACGGGTAGGGTCTGGCCCAGCCACGTTGTTGTCGCCATAAATATTGTCGGTAATATCGTCTGGATCGTCGCCCAAAACCGCGCGGAAATCCTCCTCGGTATTGAAATTACCATCTAACCGGCCTTGGAAATAAGTAAGCCCTCGCTCCAAATCCTTAATCACATCGGGAATGGATCCGGCGAAGGTGATCATCTGGCTGAGCATTGCTATTTGTTGCTGCTCTGCTGCCGATGGATTTTCGATAGATTGCAAATCTTCCACCGTATAATCTTCCTTTCCCAACTTTTTCACCATCGCTTCATGGGCCGGCTTAATCTGCGCCAGCATTTGCTTATAGCGCGCATTGTTTGCTATGGTCTCGTTCAGTTCCTTTTCAAATTCGGCTTTTGCCTTTTGATAAAGGGCATATTCTTCCCTGTCTGCCGCACTGATGGAGGCCTCATCCTTTCCTTCATATTTGGGAGCTAGCTTTCTCACATACCGTACAAATTCCATGTTTTCCAAGGTGATGTCGCCCAAAAAATTCCAGCCGTGGACATCGTCGATAAATCCGTTGTTGTCATCGTCTATGCCGTTGTTGGGAATTTCACCGGGATTTGTCCATATCACATTTTTTAGATCCTCGTGGTCTATATCCACGCCACTGTCGATTACGCCTACGATCACGGTTTCTCCTTTTCTGTTCTTTAACAATTCATTGTAGGCACGATCAACGCTCATTCCCGGCACGGTATCTCTCACAAGGTCCATGGCGTTCCAACGCTTCAGCTGGTCTTCGGTAAGAGGTGCGTTTTTGGTGGGAGTGGCATCAATGTTTGCAATAGGGGTGGCAACAATAGGTGCAGTACTGCCGCAACTGGCCATTACAGCTGCAAGGGCAACTGCAAAAAGAGTGGTTTTAATACTTTTCATGTTTAGATTCAATAGAGTTTGTTTAAAAGAATTCTTCCAAAGATAGGGTCTGGTCCAAACGGACTCCCTTTTCGGTATTTTTTACGGTTATTATTGGGTTGTGCGGATCGTGTTCCAAAAAAAGATAATACCCCTTGTCGGCGGCTTCCTTTAAAAATTTCTCCTTTTCGGGAAGGGTGAGCAAAGGTCGGGTGTCGTATCCCATAACATAGGGAAGGGGAATATGACCGGCGGTGGGCAATAAGTCGGCCACAAAAACCAAGGTTTTGTCCCCGAATTTTATATGCGGAATCATTTGCTTGTCCGTATGGCCGTCGACAAAGAGAATATCAAAATCCATTTCATTGCGAGATATAAAATTTGATTGGTTTCTCTTAATGAATTTTAATTGACCGCTTTCCTGCATGGGAAGTATATTTTCCTTTAAAAACGAAGCTTTTTCGCGCTGGTTGGGGTGTGTGGCCCATTTCCAGTGGTCTTCGTTGCTCCAGAAAGTAGCGTTTTTAAATGCCGGCTCGTAGCCCGTGCGGTCTTTGTTCCACTGAATACTTCCTCCGCAATGGTCAAAATGCAAATGGGTGAGGAACACATCGGTGATATCGTCGCGATGGAACCCATATTTTTTTAAGCTATCGTCCAGATTAAAATCTCCCCATTGATAATAATATCCAAAGAATTTTTCGCTCTGCTTGTCGCCCATGCCATTATCGATAAGGGTGAGACGATCGCCGTTCTCCATGAGGAGACATCTGGCCGCCATATCGATCATATTATTGGCATCGGCAGGGTTGGTCCTGCTCCAAAGGGTTTTAGGAACCACGCCAAACATTGCGCCGCCATCTAGTTTAAAATTGCCTGTTTCAATAGGAAATAACTGCATAGTGGGAAGAATTGTTCCGCAAATTAGCAAAAGCATTACATACCCGCTCCTCGGTCTAATTTAATTATACTATTTTTAACAATTCGTTAGGAATCGATGGCTTTTAAAAATCTTTAATTTACCGAAATCCCTATTTTGCATGGTAGAACTCGCCGGAATTATAATTTTAGGAATATTGGCCCAGTGGGTAGCATGGAAATTCAAGATTCCGGCAATTTTGCCCCTTATTTTAATCGGTCTGTTGGTAGGCCCCCTCTCCACTTTTATGTCTGCCGACGGCAAACAGTGGCTGCAACCCATCTGGAACGGGGAGAACGGACTTTTCCCGGGGGAGAACCTCTTTTATTTTGTTTCCTTGGCGGTAGGGATTATTCTTTTTGAAGGAGGCCTCACCTTAAAGCGGGGTGAAATTTCAAAAGTGGGAGGTTCCATAGGAAGGTTGATCAGCATAGGAGCCATCATTACCTTTATCGGTGCCGGGGTGGCAGCCCATTACGTATTTGGCCTGGATTGGCGGATTTCATTTTTGTTTGCATCACTTATAATCGTTACCGGCCCCACGGTTATCAGTCCTATTCTACGAAACATTCCCCTAAAAAAAGATGTAGCGGCGGTATTGCGTTGGGAAGGAATTCTCATTGATCCCATCGGTGCCTTGGTGGCGGTTTTGGTATATGAATTTATCAGCATCGAGGGCGATTCGGGCTATACCAAACAAGCCTTGATCGATTTTGGAAAAATCATTCTCATCGGATTTGCCTTTGGGGTCTCTGCAGGTTACGCCCTGTATATTTCCATTAAAAAGAAGTTGGTGCCCCACTATCTGGCAAACGTGGTGTCGCTCTCCCTGGTGATGGCCATCTTTGTTTTAAGCGACCTTTTTGCACACGAATCGGGACTTCTTGCCGTGGTGGTGATGGGAATGTTCTTGGGCAATAGCGACCTCCCCAGTTTAAAAGAATTGCTGTACTTTAAGGAATCGCTGAGCGTATTACTGGTTTCCATTCTATTTATTTTATTGGCGGCCAACATCAGCGTGGAAGACCTTTTGCTGGTTTACAATTGGAAAACGGCCATCCTCCTGGCCATCGTCATCTTTGTACTGCGGCCTCTCACTGTTTTTGCCAGCACCATTGGCTCTTCCCTGGAGACCAACGAAAAGTGGTTTATCAGTTGGGTGGGGCCTCGCGGAATTGTCGCCGCCGGTATTTCCTCTCTTTTCGGTACCAAATTGGTTTCCAAAGGAGTGGTGGGCGCAGAATATATTACTCCCTTGGTCTTTGCCGTGGTTCTCGTTACGGTAATCCTCAATGCCACTACCGCTCGCGTGATGGCAGGATGGTTAGGCGTATTTCTACAGAAATCGGAAGGTATCCTAATTGTGGGAGCTTCAAAGGTTTCCAGATTAATTGCCACTTATTTGCAAAAAAACGATAGGCATGTGGTCCTGGTAGATACCAACCAACTAAATATTAACAGGGCCAAGGAATTGGGCCTGGAAGCTTTTACTTCGGATATTTATGCCGATGACCTAACCGACAATATTGAACTGAACGACGTGGGATATTTGCTGGCCATGACTGGGAACGACGAAATAAACAAACAGGCCATCGCGCGCTTTGGTCGCTATTTTGGCGAAAACGGCACATTTAGATTGATGACTTCCGAAGAAATGAGACACCGCGATGAGATTTCGGCCAAAGAGCTTTTCTCCTATACCCACGACTATTCCCGCTTCACCGAAGTAGCCCAGGATTTTCCGTCCATCCAGGAAATTCCGGTGGAAACCCACAATCAGTTTTTAAGGGTATTGAACATCATTGGCGACAACAACGACGCCATTCCACTCTTCCTGAAGCGGCCCGATGGGTTCTTGGAACTGATTACCGCGCCTGCCGAATTGGAAATTGAAGAGGGATGCGAACTGGTGTATTTGGGGAAACCTATGGATTTTGAAGATGTGGTAAATGCCACGCGCGCTACAAATGAAGGAAAAGCCAAAAAATAAACCCAAAAGAACCCAATAATAATTTTGTGATGAAAAAATGGATATTACCCTGTACCGTCTTTGTACTAATTACCTTTTCGTGCAAAAAAGACGATACCCGCACCTGCACCACCTGCACCTCCTCCTTGTCTTCCACCAGTTTTGAGCTGTGTGAAGAAAGCGACGGCACAGCGTCGGTCAATGGCGATAACACCGGCACCCCCTATTCTACTTATCTGGCCAATTTGCAAGAGACGGGTGTGGAGTGCGGCCAGTAAATCTCTTTCTTAAATTGTCACGTCTTCCACAATGAGACACCATATCCAAAGATGTTTTGAATATTTGAACTCCTCCAGGGTTCTGTTGTATGGATGCCTTGTAAACCTCGCACTGGACTGCCTTTGTACGGCGGGTTATCCTTATTAGTTCCCCTGGATCATGGCCAAAAAGAATAAAAAACAACTAAAAGCCCGGCATCACCGGGCTTTATCTATTCGTTTAATTTTAAGACGGCCATAAAGGCTTCTTGGGGTATTTCCACATTTCCTATTTGGCGCATGCGTTTTTTACCTTTTTTCTGCTTCTCCAACAATTTCCTTTTTCTGGAGATATCGCCTCCATAACATTTTGCGGTTACGTCTTTCCGCAGGGCCTTCACTGTTTCCCGGGCAATGATCTTCGCACCGATGGCCGCTTGTATGGGAATGTCAAACTGTTGGCGGGGGATTAGTTCTTTCAACTTTTCACAAATCTTTTTCCCTATGTCGTAGGCGTTGTCGCGATGAAGCAGGGCAGAAAGGGCGTCGACAATGTTGCCGTTTAGCAACACATCTACCTTCACCAAATGCGAAGGACGCATTCCTATGGGAGAATAATCAAAGGAAGCATATCCTTTGGAAATGGTTTTTAGCCTATCGTAAAAGTCGAATACAATTTCTGCCAGGGGCATGTCAAACGTCAGTTCCACCCGTTCGGTGGTGAGATAGGTCTGATTGAGGATTTCCCCGCGCTTTTCTATGCACAGCGACATTACCGGCCCCACAAAGTCGCTTTTGGTAATAATGGTCGCTTTGATAAAAGGTTCCTCCACCCGGTTCAATTTAGAGGGATCGGGCAAATCGGAAGGATTGTTGACCAGAATAGCCACGTCGGGTTCTTTGTTGGTATAGGCATGGTACGAAACGTTGGGCACCGTGGTGATAACGGTCATGTCGAACTCCCGCTCCAGGCGTTCTTGGATAATCTCCAAATGGAGCATCCCCAAAAAGCCACATCGAAATCCAAACCCCAAGGCGGCCGAACTCTCGGGAGTGAAGACCAAAGAGGCATCGTTGAGCTGCAGTTTTTCCATGGAATTGCGCAACTCTTCGTAATCTTCTGTATCAACCGGATAAATTCCGGCAAACACCATGGGCTTGACATCTTCAAAGCCCTCTATCATGTTTTGGGTAGGATTTTTTGAATCGGTAATGGTGTCGCCCACCTTTACTTCCTTGGCTTCCTTTATTCCCGTAATCAAATAGCCTACGTCGCCGGTCTTGATCACTTGTCTGGGAAATTGTTTAAGCCGTAGGGTTCCCACCTCATCGGCATAATACGATTTACCCGTAGCCATAAATTTTATGTGCTGGCCTTTATGAATTTCGCCATTGAGCACGCGGAAATAGGTTTCCACCCCGCGAAACGGATTATATACCGAATCGAAAATTAGGGCCTGTAACGGCTCATCGGGATTTCCTTTCGGCGGTGGAATTTTTTCAATAATAGCACTCAAGATAGCTTCCACTCCCAATCCGATTTTTCCACTGGCAGGGATAACATCTTCGGGATCGCAGCCCAATAGGTCCACTATATCGTCGGTTACTTCTTCCGGATTGGCGGAAGGCAAGTCTATTTTATTCAAGACAGGAATAATTTCCAAGTCGTTTTCCAAGGCCAGATACAGGTTTGATATGGTCTGTGCCTGAATGCTCTGGGCGGCATCTACAATAAGCAAAGCCCCTTCACAGGCGGCAATGGAGCGCGATACTTCATAGGAAAAATCTACGTGGCCAGGGGTATCGATAAGGTTCAAAGTATATTTTTCGCCCTTGTATTCATATTCCATTTGAATAGCATGGCTCTTAATGGTGATTCCCCTTTCCCTTTCCAGATCCATACTGTCCAAGAGCTGCTCCTGCTGTTCCCTGGCAGTGACGGTACCGGTGGCATCCAGAAGTCTGTCGGCCAAGGTACTTTTGCCATGGTCAATATGGGCAATAATGCAAAAATTGCGGATGTTCTTCATAAATTTTCCTTCACGTATTGTATGCTGCAAATATAGATTAAAACGATGATTATATAATCGTTGGGGGGAACAGTCAAAAAAATTGTGATATGTGTTCTTTCTTTTTAATAAATTTTTAACATCTTTGCCATATTAATGGGTCTTTCGCCCCAATGGTTGCATTTTTCTCCCCAGATCAACTCAATACCAAAAGATGTCGCCCCAAGATATCTGCCTATGTTATGAACAAAGTACTTATGCTTATATGCAGCTTGAGTAGCAGCATATTGTTGGCACAGGACTATAAGGTTTCTGGGAAAGTAACCGATGCCAACCTCGCCCCCCTCTCTTTTGTAAACGTCTTGGTACACAAAGAGCAAGACCAGGCCCTGATTACGGGGACCACAACCAATGAAGATGGAAGCTTTTCCCTTAAAGACCTGGAAGAAGGAGATTATCTCTTGGTTTACAGTTATATTGGCTACCAAAAGCTCGAGCAACCATTGCATCTCTCCTCAAGCGTCGATCTGGGAACGGTGGTCCTACAGCCGGCCCATCAAAGTTTGGAAGAAACGGTGATAACCGCAAAATTGCCCACCATTAAAAAAAATGCGGGCAAGCTTACTTTTATGGTAGAAAATACCTCCCTTTCGGTAGGTAGTACCATGGACCTACTCAAGAAAACCCCGGGAGTTGTGGTTATAGGAAACAGTATTCGGGTAAAATTCTCCTCACCCGTTATTTACATCAACGGCAAACGGGTTTATCTTTCGGAGTCGGAAGTGATTTCCCTGTTGGAAAACACAGACGCGGCCAACATAAAATCTGTGGAAGTAATAACAAATCCCTCTGCCCAATACGATGCCGACGCCGGCACGGTATTGAATATCATTACCAGCAAAGCGATTTCCGTTGGCTATAAGGGAACGGTAAACGGCAACTACGAGCAGGCCATTTACCCCAAATATACCATTGGTTCCTCCCATTTCTATAAAAACAACTGGCTTAATCTCTATGCCAGCTATAGCTATAATAATCTCAAAAAATTTAAAGATGAGGATGGTCATATTCGGTTTTTTGAAGCAGACGAAGTATCCACAAAGTCTTTTTGGGAAACAGATTTTAACCGAACTACCCGATCCCGAAGCCATACGGGAAACCTGGTAATGGACTTTAACCTAGATCAATCAAATACCCTTAATTTTACTTCCAATATTTCCATTGTTCCCAAGGAGACCTTTCACAATAACGGCAAGACTTTCATTTACGGTCCGTCGAAAATCTTGGATTCCACGCGTACCACGCGAAGCAATGTGGAATTTGAAAAAGACAATCTAACCTTTGCCTTGGATTATACCCGGAAATTTAACGAGGGCAACGCATCTTGGTCCACTTCAGCCAATTATATCTACTATAAAAAAAATCAGGAACAGACCGTAGAAACGCGCTATCAATTGCCCAACAACACCTTTTTGGGAAACGATGAATTCTATACCGATTCGAGGCAGCTCAGCAACATCTTTACCGCACAATCAGACCTTTCCACAACACTGTGGAGCGGAAATTTGGACACAGGGGTCAAATTCAGCAATATCGATACCGACAGCAAATTGGATTTCTTCAACATTACCGATTCGGGAAGCAGTTTCAACAACGCACTCTCAGACGACTTTAACTATATAGAGAATATCTATGCCGCCTACCTTAGTTTTAAGGGAGATTGGGGCAAATGGAGCCTTTCGGCGGGAATGCGAGGGGAATATACCGATATCGATGCCATCTCCCGATCGCTGGGACAAGTGAATTCACAAGGCTATTTCGACATTTTTCCCACGGCTTCTGCTTATTATACCGTCAATGACAGCCATTCCATCGGCATTTCCTATGATAGAAGCATTACCCGTCCACGCTACCAGAGTTTAAACCCCTTTAAGTATTTTATAACCGAAAACAACTACAACGCCGGGAACCCAAAACTGGTTCCCGCAATAGGCAATAGAATGGAAGTGGGCTATACCTACAGAAACAAACTCTTTTTTAAGGCCTATTATGAAAACATTGACAACAAACTCACCGTACTCAACTTTCAGGACAATGAAAACAGTATGTTGCGCGGCGTTGATTCAAATATTATCCGGGAGTATCAATACAGTTTTGACATCACCTATTTTGAAAGCCTGTTCCCGTGGTGGTGGTTTCATATCACTACCTCCTCCTTTTATATGGCAGATGAATTCTGGGCGGTGGAAAGCACCCAGGACAAATACAAAAACGACACATTTGGACAATATATCCAAACGTACAGCAATTTTGCCCTATTGAAGGACCGCTCTCTTGTGGCCGACCTAACGACAATTTATTTTTCAAATATTGTTTCGGGATCGGTGTTTTATAAAAACCAATTTGTGATGAACATCTCCTTCCGAAAGGAATTATGGAACAAAAGGGCAAGTATTTCCCTGGGAATCGATGATGTTGCCAACACCAACAACATACCTATCGTCACCAAATACTACAATCAAGACATGAGTTATTTCCCAAAACCGGAAAGCCGGATTTTCCGTCTTGGCTTTAAGTACAATTTTGGGAATGCCCGCCTTCGCGACAACCACAAAGAAATAATAACCGACGAGGGAGAAAGACTTGAAGGAAAATAATTCCTTCCACCAGAGCAATTCCCCATCATAAAAAACAAACTCCAAAGGCTTCAGAATCTTTTGGAGTTTTTAGCGTGTCATTAATTTTGCTTGATATTCACTACTTTTGCAATTCCAAAGAAAAAGAAATTGCCAAAAATAGGAAACATACAGTTACCCGATTTCCCCTTGCTCCTTGCGCCAATGGAGGACGTAAGCGATCCTCCCTTTCGTGCGCTCTGTAAGGAGCAGGGTGCCGATGTGGTATATACCGAATTTATTTCTTCGGAAGGGCTTATACGCGATGCAGCCAAAAGCGTTATGAAACTGGACATTTATGAAAAGGAGCGACCGGTGGGCATCCAGATTTTTGGCGCGGTCCTGGATTCTATGCTGAAAACAGTGGAAATCGTGGAAGCCACCGGCCCGGATATCATCGACATCAATTTTGGCTGTCCGGTAAAAAAAGTAGTCTGCAAAGGGGCGGGGGCCGGCATTTTAAAGGATATCGACTTAATGGTAAAGCTCACCGAAGCCATGGTCAAGCACACCAACATTCCCATAACCGTTAAAACCCGGCTTGGATGGGACCACGAATCCATCAGAATTTTGGAGGTGGCGGAAAGACTGCAGGACGTGGGCTGCCAAGCGCTTTCCATCCACGGGCGCACCCGGGCGCAGATGTACAAGGGAGAAGCAGACTGGAAACCCATTGCCGAGGTAAAAAACAACCCGCGCATGCATATTCCCGTATTTGGAAACGGCGACGTGGACAGTCCCGAAAAGGCGATGGAGATGCGCGACCAGTACGGCCTGGACGGTGCTATGATAGGCCGTGCCAGCATTGGCTATCCGTGGTTTTTTAAAGAGGTGAAGCACTATTTTAAAACCGGCCAACATTTACCGCCACCAACAATGGCCGAACGTGTGGAAGCCGCCAGACGCCACCTGCAGATGGCCATAGATTGGAAAGGCGAAAAACTGGGCGTTTTTGAAACCCGCAGGCACTATACCAATTATTTTAAAGGCATTCCCAATTTTAAGGAATTTCGGATGAAAATGGTAACCAGCGATGATGCCGCCTCTGTTTTCCAAGCCTTCGATGAGGTTTTACAGGTTTTTGGGGATTATGAATTTGCCTGAAAAAAAACCTTCCTCAAATTACAATAGTAAAGTTGCTATAATTCAATAGACAATCGGAGTATCTCTCTCTTTTCAGAAAAATTGAGAAGAGGGATAGAAGGTGCGGAAGTGAATTTTGTAAAAAATCATTTCTACCTTTGTGGGTCAAAATAGAATCCATGCAACCTCTCAAGATCCTCAACACCCACTATATTACCCACGATGTAAAGCGCTTTGTTCTGGAAAAACCCTCAGGATTTGAGTATGCCCCTGGACAGTCTGCACATATTTCCATCAATCTTCCGGAGTGGAAGGATCGGATTAGGCCTTACACCTTTACCTCTTTGCAACATTGGGAAAATCTGGAATTTATCATAAAAATATATCCAGACCATCACGGGGTGACCGCCCAATTGGACAAGCTCCAATCTGGAGATGAGCTCTTGCTTCACGATGTATTTGGCACGATAAAATACAAAGGCCCGGGAATTTTCATTGCCGGGGGAACGGGCATTACCCCGTTTATCGCCATTTTCCGAGCCCTCTACGAAAGTGAAAACCTGAGAAAAGTAGCCCTGCTGTATTCAAACAAAACCAAGGACGACATTATCCTGCACGACGAACTGGTTAAAATGTTGGGGCCTGCCTATAAAAACGTATTTACCCGGCAGGGCGTGATTGGCTTCCGCGAACGACGCATCGATCGGAAATTCCTTATTGAGAACATTGGCGATTTTAGTTTCCGGTTCTATGTATGTGGCCCCAAGAAATTTACCGAGGAAATCTGTGAAGCCCTGGTTAGCCTTGGCGCCAATCCGGAATTCCTGATAATATAGAAGACCATTTCAGAAAGCCGGCAATCACAATCATGCCACAAGCTTTTCCTTTACCCTACCGGATGCGATTTTTGCGGCAATAATTCCAAGAACGCTGATAGTGATAAAAACGATAACCCCGTTGATCACCTCCAGCTTGGCTGGATAAGGCAGGGTGCTGGTAATATATATCAGACTAAATTTTAGCTGAAGCCAAACAGCAAACACTCCCAGTGCAATTCCCAATAGCCCGCCCAAAGTAGTCATTAACACGCCCTGAAGAAAAAATATTCGCCGAATCTCGGGAAGGGAAGCCCCCATGCTGTACAAGGTTTTTATATTTTTTCGCTTGTCGAGAATCATCATGATTATTGAGCCGATAACATTGAACAAAGCGATGATCAAGACCAGGGTAAAAATAAGATATACGGCAAGGTTTTCCGTATTGAGCATTTTGTATAGGGCATCGTTTTGCTGAATTCTGTTTTTGATGAGCACTTCAGAAGAAAAAATCTTACCTATTTCATCGCGAATCGCGTCTTCCGAAGCATTGGAAGCCAATTTAATTTCCAGCGAGGACACTTTGGAACTGTCCAGCGACAGCAGCTCTCGGGCAAATTCGATATCGGAAAAAACGTATTTTGCATCCAAATCCTCATTGACCTGATACACGCCCGAAACCACCACGTTTTCCTTGGTAAAGGCGCTAGAGGGGTCCATGGCATTGATTTGTCCGGTTCCTGGTTTGGGGACGTAAATTTCCAAAAGATCGGTATAGTCCCTCACCCCCATTGAGAGTTTTGCCACCGTGGTAAGACCCACCACCACCTCGTGCTCCCCCGGCACCAGCCAATCGCCGTAATAAACAATGCTGTCCAACTTTGTCACTTTTCCGTAGAGGGAATCCACCCCTTTGATAAAGGCTATGTGGTTTTTGCCCTTGTAATGCAGAAAAATCCGTTCCTCGATAATTTTAGAAAAAGTTTCTACCCCCTCCACTGCTTGGAGCTGTTTTGCCTTTTCCCAAGGAAAGTCGAGAGTTTTTCCTTTTGCCGGCAACACTTGCAAATCACTGTCAAACACGTTGGTAAACTGAAGGCTGAATTCCTTTAATCCCGAAAAACCGGAAAGGACAATAAACAAGGAAAAAGCCCCCACCACCACACCTATGGCCGCTATAATGGTGATTATATTGATGGCATTATTGCTGCTTTTGGAGAAAAGATACCGCCTGGCGATGTAAAGGGAAAAATTCAAATTATGACTTTTTTCTTTTTGGAATCAAATCGGGATTCTTGAGCGGATCGTCCACGCCTTTTACCGCTTGGTCAATTCTCTCAATATATTCCAATGAATCGTCGTTATAAAAAGACAAGTCGGGCATCTTGCGCAATTGGTTTTTGGTCAGTTGCGCAATTTGATGTTTTATCCCTGGCTTTAACTTGTTCAATTCCTTGACCAAGGCCTCTGCCTTGTCTGCCGGAAAGACACTTACATATACCTTGGCAATGGAAAGGTCGGTGGTAACGGATACTTTGCTTACTGAAATGATAATCCCCGTCTGCCCCGCCTCCCGAAGCATATTCTGAAGCACATTGGCCAGATCGTTTTGCAGTACCCCTGCAATTTTCTTTTGTCTATTACTTTCTTCCATTCCACAAAAATAGAATATAATTGTTTACACGCTGGCAAGGAAGAGGAAGAAAGAAGCCCTGAACAAGCGGAAATCAGTTAATTAACCATCCCTGAGGGGAAGAGGAAATAAAATCACTGAGCACTGAGCATCTTTTGTAACTTTGAAAAAATGTAGAATAGTTAAATGCGAACCATGAAAAAAATAGAACATATAGGAATAGCGGTAAAGAATTTAAAAGATGCCACCCTCATTTATGAGAAACTGCTGGGCACTCCCAGCTACAAAACAGAGGACGTGGCATCGGAAGGGGTAAAAACCGCTTTCTTTGCTTGTGGGGAGAGCAAGATAGAATTATTGCAGGCCACCAAGGAGGATAGCGCCATAGCAAAATTCATCGAAAAGCGAGGAGAAGGCATACATCACATTGCATTTGCCGTGGATGACATTGCAGCGGAAATGGAGCGACTTAAAAATAATGGCTTTAGGTTGCTGAACGAAACCCCCAAATTAGGGGCAGATAACAAACGCATTGCCTTTATCCATCCCAAATCTACCCATGGGGTACTAGTGGAACTTTGCCAAGATATAGAGAATACTGAAAAATAGTTTTGTCGGCTTTGGAAAGTGTTTTACATTTGCATTCCTTTTTGTCGCCCTTTCCGAATAGAAAGAAGGTGACGCGGGATTAAAAATACCAACGGTCCCATAGCTCAGTTGGTTAGAGCACCTGACTCATAATCAGGTGGTCCCTGGTTCGAGCCCAGGTGGGACCACAAAGGGAAAGAGCACCCTACCCTTCCAAAAAAATTAATTCCAAAGTCACTTAACCGAGTGGCTTTTTTGGTTTTGTCAGCAAAAGGAAAAAGTGGTTTGAGGTTTAATTGGTATTTTGATTTTTCAATCAGAAGGCAATATTTTTTCACCGCAGATTGCTGGCCACAGATCGCTTTTTTTCCTCACAAGTCTCTCAAGCGTGAAGTCTCACGTCTCCCGTCTTCAAGGCCGCATCTATTTATATTACAGGCAGAAGCAAAAAATTATAAGCCATTTCTAAAAAAATTATTACATTAGGCGCATAAACACGACCCCCAAATCGTTAACCCCACATCATGCTGCTACAATTTCTTTATGTAATGTTCGCGGTAGTGCAGTCTGCGGAAACCATGCCCGCACCGAATACCAATCCTCCGCCTCCCGGGCCTCAAGTGCCCATTGATGACCAGCTTTGGGTGCTGTTTGCTGCCGGGGTAATATATGGGGGGTATTTTCTATACAAGCGGAGGTACCTTACAGATAAGGTTGCATAAGGTTTTTTACATACTTTCCTATTATATCAAACTCCAGGTTTACCACGCTTCCCACGACAATGGATTTAAAATTGGTGTTTTCAAACGTATAAGGGATTATGGCTACATTAAAGCCATTTTTGCGGGAATCCACCACCGTAAGGCTTACCCCGTTCACCGTAATCGAACCTTTTTCCACCGTGCGGAATTCGGAATTGTCGTATTCAAAAGAAAATACCCAACTGCCTTTTTCATTTTCTATCTTCGCACATTGTGCGGTACAGTCCACATGCCCCTGCACAATATGCCCGTCCAGACGGCTTCCCAACTTCATGGCCCTCTCCAAATTTATAAGCGAACCCTTTTCTAGGTATGACAAGTTTGTCTTTTCCAAAGTTTCCTTTATGGCCGTAACCACATAAGAATCTTCCTTTACCTCCACAACGGTAAGACAAACACCATCGTGCGAAACACTCTGGTCAATCTTCAGTTGGCCGGCCATGGGATCCTTAACTTCTATATGAAGGTTTTCGCCCTCTTTTTCCAAACGGACAATCTCCCCAAGGCTTTCAATTATTCCTGTAAACATCGCGGCATTTAATTACATTTGCAGAGCAAAAGTAACAATTAAAAGACCCATTTATGAGCAAGGAGGACAAAATAACCATCGGGATTTCCGTGGGCGACATCAATGGCATTGGGGGCGAAATTATCTTAAAGACCTTCGAGGATGCACGTATGCTCGATTTTTGCACCCCCGTTATTTTTGCATCGGTACGGCTTATTTCATTTTATAAAAAACAATTTGGGCTCGATATCAATTTTCAGGGAATAGACAGTCTGGAAGATCTTGTTCCCAAACGCGTCAATGTACTGAACGTGTGGAAGGAGCATGCGGACATAACATTTGGGGAAGAAAACAAAACCGGTGGCGAATATGCCTTGAAATCACTTGCAGCAGCCGTAGCCGCCCTTAAGGCGAATAAAATTGATGTGCTGGTTACCGCGCCTATCAATAAAATGACCATACAATCGGAAACGTTCAAATTTCCCGGCCACACAGACTATTTGGCCCAAGAACTCAATGGAGACAGTTTGATGCTGATGATTAGCAATGGCTTGCGAGTGGGGCTGCTCACGGACCATGTGCCCGTAAAAGAGGTGGTCAATAAAATTACCCGGGAAACCATCGACAAAAAGATAAATACCGTAAACCGAAGCCTGATAGAGGATTTTGGTATCGACAAACCCAAAATTGCCGTTCTGGGCATCAATCCACATACCGGAGACAACGGGGTCATTGGCGATGACGACGACACTCTCCTGCGCCCCGCGCTGGACAACCTCCGCAAAAATGGAAAATTGGTCTTTGGGCCTTACGCCGCCGACAGTTTTTTTGGCTCGGGGAATTACAAAAATTTTGATGCCATCATTGCCGCCTATCACGATCAAGGCCTAGTGCCGTTTAAGACACTTTCCTTTGGCAAGGGAGTAAATTATACTGCCGGACTTAGCCACGTTCGCACCTCGCCCGACCATGGCACCGCCTTTGACATTGCCGGCAAAAACCAAGCAAGTTGTGAATCGTTTCGGGAAGCGGTCTATGCGGCCATCGACATCTACTACAAGCGCCAAGAATATCGCGAAATCACCGAGAATCCCCTTGAAATTTCCAGGCGAAAGTCCAATCCTAAAAAGAAATGGCAAAACTAATTTGCTATTAAAATAATTTTTTATCTTTGCACCCGCCTTATCCGTAAGGTGAAGGTGTTAAAAGTGGTGTGAAAATGAAGGCATTGAAAGAATTTACCATCCCTTTCGTGGGATTGAAGTTAGGAAAACACCCGTTTGGCTTTGAATTGAAGAAAGCGTTCTTTGAGCATTTTGAGTACAACGAGTTTAACGACGCTTCCATTAATGTAGAAGTTATTCTGGAAAAAATGAGCACGCTGATGGAGTTTACCTTGGTCTTTAACGGGACCGTAAACGTAAACTGCGACGTGAGCAACGAACCGTACAATCAGCAGGTTTCCGGCACTTACCAGTTTGTGGTTAAGTTTGGGGAAGAGTATAATGACGAAAACGAAGATTTACTCATTCTTCCTCATGGCGCCCATGAAGTGAACATTCAACAATTTGTGTATGAAACCACCGTACTGGCGGTACCCTTGAGAAAGGTTCACCCCGGTGTATTGGATGGTTCCCTGAAAAGCGACATACTCGAGAAACTTGAAGAACTCAGTCCAGAGAATTCCTATAAACCGGAATCGCTGGACGAACAGACCGATCCCCGATGGGATTCATTAAAAAAACTATTAACGGACAAATAATAATTAGCAATGGCACATCCAAAGAGAAAAACCTCAAAAACAAGAAGGGACAAAAGAAGAACCCACTATAAGGCTACTGCCCCTACTCTTGCGGTAGATCCCACCACCGGAGAATCCCACTTGTTCCACAGGGCACATTGGCACGAAGGCAAAATGTACTATCGTGGCCAAGTGGTTATTGACAATACCGAAGAGACAGAAGCTTAAACGGTTATCGAATTTCTTTTAAATGCCCCCAAACGCGCGGGGCATTTTTATTTACTTAACTTAGCAGAACCCAAAATCATTTTAATAAGTGCCTGTTTTCGGTTAAATTTTAGTAATTTTCATTCTTTTTAAAAAGATTTTGCTTCTATTTTTTTGAATCATAATTCCGATATATGAATAAGATTACAGCAGCCATTACCGCTGTGGGGGGTTACGTTCCGGATTACGTTCTAACCAACGAAATCTTGGAAACCATGGTCGATACCAACGATGAATGGATAACCGCCCGAACTGGAATTAAAGAAAGAAGAATTCTCAAGGACAAGGACAAAGGCACTTCCTATTTGGCCATTCAGGCCGCCAAGGACCTCCTTAAAAAAAGCAATACAGACCCTGCCGAGATAGACATGGTGATCATGGCCACGGCCACCCCCGATATGCCCGTGGCTGCCACCGGAGTTTATGTAGCCACCGAAATTGGGGCCGTCAATGCCTTTTCTTTCGATCTGGTGGCCGCTTGCTCCAGCTTTCTCTTTGGCATGTCCACTGCCGCCCGCTACATTGAATCGGGCAAGTATAAAAAAGTCTTGTTGTTGGGCGCAGACAAAATGTCGTCCATTATAGATTATTCAGACCGCACCACCTGCATTATTTTTGGCGATGGCGGAGGCGCCGTACTTTTTGAACCCAATGAAGAAGGCCTTGGGGTTAAGGATGAATACCTGCGCACCGATGGCATCGGCAGACCCTTTTTAAAGATAGATGCCGGCGGATCTTTACTGCCTCCATCACAAGAAACCGTTGCAAACAGACAACACTATGTATTTCAGGAAGGCAAAACCGTTTTTAAATTTGCCGTTTCAAATATGGCCGATGTGTGCGAAAAAATAATGAAACGCAACAACCTTTCCAGTGAAGACGTTAACTGGTTGGTACCCCATCAGGCCAATAAAAGAATTATAGACGCCGCCGCTGTGCGAATGGGCCTTCCCGACGAAAAAGTTATGATGAACATCCACAAATACGGCAATACTACTTCGGCTACCTTACCCCTGTGCTTAAGAGACTACGAAAACCAGCTCAAGAAGGGGGATAATCTTATATTTGCCTCCTTTGGGGGAGGATTCACCTGGGGGGCCGTTTATGTGAAATGGGCCTACGACCCTAAATAAAATTAAAAACCAAGAAGATTAAACTTTGCAACATGGATTTAAAAGACATTCAAAACCTGATCAAATTTGTGGCTAAAAGTGGCGCCAGTGAGGTTAAACTCGAAACCGAGGACATAAAAATAACCATCAAGACCGGCTCTGATGATAACAAGGGGGAAACCACTTACATCCATCAAATTCCCGCCATGCCCACACAGCAGCAAATGCCCGTACAACAGCAACAACAGGCACAACCCGCCGCCGAGGCTTCCCCAACATCGGCCGCCCCGGCAGATGCAAGCTCCAAATACCTCACCATCAAGTCGCCTATAATAGGTACCTTTTACCGAAAACCCGCTCCAGACAAACCCGTTTTTGTGGAAGTGGGCGATACCATTAAAGTAGGAGATGTGCTTTGTGTAATTGAAGCCATGAAACTTTTTAACGAAATAGAAAGCGAGGTTTCGGGAAAAATAGTAAAAGTTCTCGTTGACGATTCCTCGCCGGTTGAATTTGACCAACCCTTATTTTTGGTAGACCCTTCTTAATATAAACCCCAATTCTCAGTTCCACTTCACAGTGGGAAATATTCAGGATTCCCTCGTAATTATGGAATTTGTTTTTAGAGATTGATATTCAGAAAAAGATATGTTTAAAAAGATATTGATTGCAAATAGGGGCGAAATCGCATTGCGCATTATTCGCACCTGCCGGGAAATGGGTATAAAAAGCGTAGCTGTATATTCCACCGCCGATGAGGAAAGCCTTCACGTGCGGTTTGCGGATGAAGCGGTCTGTATTGGCCCCCCGCCCAGCAACCTGAGCTATCTTAAAATGTCCAATATTATTGCAGCGGCCGAAATCACAAACGCCGATGCCATCCATCCGGGATATGGTTTTTTATCGGAAAACGCCAAATTTTCCAAAATCTGCCAAGAACACAACATAAAGTTCATTGGTGCCTCCCCCGAAATGATCGATCGCATGGGCGACAAGGCATCTGCAAAAGCGACGATGAAGGCGGCAGGTGTTCCTACCGTACCGGGAAGCGACGGTCTGCTGGAATCTTTCGAGCATGGCGAAAAAGTGGCCGCAGAAATAGGATATCCCGTAATGCTGAAGGCTACTGCCGGCGGCGGCGGAAAAGGAATGCGCGAAGTCTGGAAAAAAGAAGACCTCAAAAAGGCGTGGGACAGCGCCAGACAGGAAGCGGCAGCGGCGTTTGGCAACGATGGCATGTATATGGAAAAACTTATTGAAGAACCACGCCATATCGAAATCCAGATTGTGGGCGATAGTACGGGCAAGGCTTGCCACTTGAGCGAAAGAGATTGCTCTATCCAACGACGCCACCAAAAACTTACCGAGGAGACCCCCAGTCCATTTATGACCAAAAAGCTGAGAACCGATATGGGGAATGCAGCGGTTAAGGCAGCGGAATATATAAAATATGAAGGTGCGGGCACTATCGAATTTCTGGTTGACAAACACCGCAATTTCTATTTTATGGAAATGAACACCAGAATTCAGGTGGAACACCCCATAACCGAGCAGGTAATAGATTACGATCTTATCCGCGAACAGATACTTGTGGCAGCCGGCATTCCCATCTCCGGAAAAAACTACACGCCTCAACTGCACGCCATAGAATGCCGGATCAACGCCGAAGATCCCTATAACGGATTTAGGCCCTCTCCGGGAAAGATCACCGTTCTCCACGCGCCGGGAGGGCATGGAGTTCGGTTAGACACCCACGTATATGCAGGCTACACCATTCCGCCCCATTACGATTCCATGATCGCCAAACTCATTACCACCGCCCAAACTCGCGAAGAGGCAATCAGTAAAATGAAACGCGCCTTGGACGAGTTTGTCATTGAAGGAATTAAGACCACAATCCCGTTCCACCGCCAATTGATGGACGAGCCGGATTATGTGGCCGGCAACTATACCACCGCCTTTATGAATACCTTTAAAATGAACGAGCCGGAAATAGAATAGAACCATTCCTTTGCGTTTTCACACTTAAAATGGTGCCAAAAGCAGCAAATGGGTGCTGCACGTTTCTGCTTAAATATAAAGCACTTGCCCCCTACTTGTTAAAATGGGGGCCGGTGCTTTTTTAATGAAAAAACCCTACCTTCCCCAAACCACATTATACATTATGAACTTCTCCTATTGGGAAAATAAAACCTGGCTTTCAAACATCGATTACGCCATAATCGGAAGCGGAATTGTGGGCTTAAGCTGCGCGCTTTCGCTTCGGAAAAGATTTCCCAAAAGTAAAATTGTAGTTTTTGAAAGAGGAACTTTACCGAGCAGTGCAAGTACCAAAAATGCTGGTTTTGCCTGCTTCGGAAGTATTTCTGAAATATTGGAAGATTTAAAAAATCATTCTGAGAAAGAGGTTGTCCAACTCGTGAAAAACAGGGTAGAAGGGTTAAAATTGCTTCGGAATACTTTGGGTGACCAACAGCTAGATTACCAAGAATACGGCGGATACGAACTTTTTACAAAGGAAGACGCCGAGCTTTTTGAAACTTGCAAATCAAAGATTGGCTACATAAACCAATTGCTGAAACCAATCTTCAAAGCCGAAGTTTTTTCAGAAAAAGAAAACCATTTCGGCTTTAAACATATTCAACCAAAACTTATTTATAGTGCGTTTGAAGGACAGATTGACACCGGAAAAATGATGCTCGGGCTCATCAAAAAGGCATCGGAAGAAAACATTTTGATACTGAATTCTTCGGAAATCACAGACATTTCAGATAACGGTGAAGCTGTTTCAATTCAAATAAATTCGTCCGAAACACTTCGACAAGCTAAGTGTGACATACGCGTGAAAAAAGTATTTATCGCCACAAACGGTTTCGCGAAACAATTTTTGGATGAAGACCTAAAGCCGGCGAGAGCGCAGGTCTTGGTTACCAAACCCATTGAAAACCTTCAAATAAAAGGCACATTCCATTTGGATAAAGGATATTATTACTTTAGAAATATTGACAACCGCATCCTTTTCGGCGGGGGCAGAAACCTCGATTTTAAAGCCGAGGAAACCACCGAAATGAAATTGACGGAATTGGTGCAAAACACGTTGGAACAATTGCTTAAAACCGTAATTTTACCACGGCAAACCTTCGAGATTGAAAGACGGTGGAGCGGCATTATGGGAATGGGAAAACAGAAAAAGCCGATTGTCAAGGCAGTTTCAGAAAATGTATTCTGCGGCGTGCGCCTTGGCGGAATGGGCGTGGCTATTGGCAGTTCAATCGGGAAACAATTGGCAGAATTAACTAATTAAATACATTTCCCGCTCCCTCCCCCGAAAAAGGGGGAGGGAGCGGGAGAGGGCTTATGATAAAAAAACTATTCAAATTTATTTTTAAACTCATCCTTTGGTTTATTGGGCTTACGGTTTTGTGGGTACTTATCTATAAATTTGTTCCTGTGCCCTACACCTCCTTGATGGCCATTCGTTCGGCTGAAGGCGGAAAAGACTATAAAACCCGTCACGAGTGGGTTCCCATTGAAGAAATCTCCAAAAACCTACAACTCGCGGTTATTTGTGCGGAAGACCAGACTTTTTTAACCCATGATGGTTTTGATCGGAAAGCCATTGAAAAGGCGATAAAGTACAACGAAAAAGGAAAGAAAGTCCGCGGGGCGAGCACCATTTCGCAACAAACGGCCAAAAACGTCTTTTTATGGCCCCAGCGTTCATGGTTGCGAAAAGGACTGGAAGTGTATTTCACCTTTTTGATAGAAACCCTTTGGTCAAAGGAGCGAATTCTGGAGGTGTATTTAAACAGTATAGAAATGGGCGATGGTGTTTTTGGTGCCCAAGCGGCCGCCCAATATTGGTTTAGAAAACCGGCAAAAAACCTTTCCGTGGCCAATGCCGCCGCTATCGCCGCCATTCTTCCCAATCCCAGAAAATACAGCGCCAATCCCGCAGGTCAATATGTGGAAAAACGCATGCATTGGATCGTAATCCAAATGGGGTACTTTGGAAAATTTTCACTGGAACCTCCCAAGGAAAAAGAGAAACCCCAAAAGAAACGATGAGCCCCCGGACCATAAAAGAACATTTGCTGAAGGTTTGCCGAGAGCATGTGGAAAATCGGTATAGAAAAATCGAACAGACCATCAGTGATATTGAGGAATCTCTTTTGGAGGAGAGCAAGAGCAGCAGTGGCGACAAGCATGAAACCGGCCGGGCCATGTTGCAGATCGATCGGGAAAATGCGGGCCGACAGCTTATGGAAATAGAGAAATTGCTTTCGCTCCTAAGGCGAATGGACATCAGTCAATCTTCTTCCTACGCCAGGTTGGGAAGTCTGGTGCTAACCGATAAGTTTACCTATTTCCTGTCCATGTCCATCGGCCAGGTTGTCATACACAATAATGTTTATTTATGTGTGGCCTTAAATTCTCCTGTAGGAAGCCTTCTGCTGGGAAAGAGCAAGGGAGACCACTTTTCCTTGAATGGGGTGGAACAGACCATCACGGATATTCGCTGAAGCTTATTCAAATTCTATATTTTTCAGCAACTTTATCATTTTTTCGCTCATGGCCAAAAGCCATTTTAGCTGTTCCCTTATCAAATGCGCTTCCTCCAGCTCCAGTTGTTCCGTTTCAGATTTTTCCGCTCTTGAAATAATCAGGGCCTTGCCATAAGTGGCCTGAAAGATATCCTCTCCCAAGCCGTCTTCGTAACCTGAATTCTTATCGGCACTTTTTAGGATGGCTTCCGCAGTTGAAAGATTGGCCATAATCCGTTCTCCCACTCTATTAAAATTTTCGGAAGCAGGGGTTGTGGGATGGGAAATAATATATGTGCTAAGAGAGGCGAGCGAGGTTAGAAAGGTATGGTTAAGTACGGCCATTTCATAAATCTTGTCCAAATTTTTTCGTTGCGATTTTGGTTCCTGGGCCATCCGTTGAAAAGCCGCACTGAGATCGGACATTCCCAAAAACGCTTTTTTCCTGGCCACCTTGTACTCGGTGGAGATGGAACCTTTTTTATTGTAATAATCAATGATTTCACTCAAATAGGCCCGAAGGGCAGCGTTTGTTTCCCGAAGGGTATTTTGCATTCCCTGTACCTCCCATGCAGGCCACAGCAGCAGGTTGCCCAGAGTAGCCAAACCCGCACCGATCAATGTATCCATAACCCTATACTGGATGACACTGAAAATGTCGGGCCGCAAAAGCGCGTAAACAAAAACCACGAATAAAGTTATAAATGTAGCACCTGCCTTGTAGTTCCGTTGCACCATGGAAAAGGCAATAACCAGCGACACAATGGCCAGCACGGCAAAAACGGTGGTGTTTTGAGTAATCATTACAATGGCCACCGCTATTGCCCCCCCAATCAAGGTGCCGACGGTACGTTGTCGCGAGCGCGTTTTTGTCAATCCAAAGGAAGGGCGCATGATTACTATAATGGTGAGCAATATCCAATACGGATTTTGTACCGAAACTACCATTCCAACGGCAAATCCAATTAGGGTAATGGCAGCAAGCCGAAGGGAATGTTTAAAAATGGGATTACGAAGGTTGAAATTTTCGGTCAGTACTTCAATATCGTAATTTTGCTTGGTGAGAAAGCGCCGGGAATCTTCTTTGTTGAGCATCAGCACCTCCCTGCTGGCCGGATTCTTCAGTAACCATTCTATCTTTTCTATCTTGCCAATCTGTTCATTTTGATATTTCAATAGATTTTTTAGCATCAACCAGTTCTCGTTAAAGTGCTGGGTTTTCAACGAACCATATTGCGAAACATCTTCGGTAATTCTGTTCTGATAATATTCTATTTGCTTATTGGGCTTCAACTTTTTTGGAGAGGAGAGGTTGTGCGAGATTTCGCGCAATTGATGGGCCATGGCAAAAAGCAAGCCCTGAAAATTAAACAACTGTTCGGGCTTCTTTTCAAACAGCTCGTCGGTTTTGGCATAATTTACCGGATTTGCCATGGCCAGCTCCAACATATCGACCAATTGGGCAAAAATGAGCATGCGTTTTCCTTCATATTCAGATTTACCCGAACCTGTTCGGCTGGAGAGCAGTATGTCCCTTAACGTTTCGTGGGTAGTAGTAAGATCGGTCTGCAGGTTGAAAAGGGTCTTGAGCAACTCTTTTCTATTGGTTTTTTCCACCACCAATCTTCCGCGGGTCTCCAAATAGTCGGCAGTGAGCTTTAGGGTTTTGGAAAGATAAAATTCGGTTTGCCCCTTTGGATGAAGCTGATACCACAACACGTTGAGCAATAAATACCACAGGCCACCCACGCCAATGAGCAGCACCCGTTCGTAAACCGGCATTCCGCCACCCATTTGGGAAAAACTCAGCACAAGGGCAAACAAGCCCGAAAAGCTGATAAGCGAGGCGCGGAATCCATAGATGGAAATATAGGAAATGCCAAACATTAAAACACCCAATATTGGAAACAGCAGCCATAACGAGAGATGCAGATATCCACCAATAAAGCTTACGATCATTGCCAGCAAAGTGGAAAGTAAAATTCCCGATACCTTATTGCGCTGGCTACCACTTACATTACTGGGAGAGGCGAGCATGGCACCCAGGGAAACCGTTATACCCACCGAAAGGGCTTCCATTTTAATTCCCACAATGATGGGAATGGTCAGCGCAATACCCAGCAAGATCGCCTTGGAAAAATCGGTGCTTTTTAAAAATTCAACCAATTCCAGCAGAGAATTTTCAAAAAAGGTTTTTCTGTTTTTCAAATGTTATTTTTTTGGAAATGACAAAGGTATTCGCTAGCTGGTGGAAGTTCGTTAATCTTTTCAGAAAAGAGGGCACATACCTCCAATTATAGCGATAAGTTTGAAAAAAAATCGATAGCTTGAGGAGCAAATCCAAAACTGATTAGATATGGCAAACCAAGTAATTCTTCTAAAAAGCAGACCTTCGGGGAAACCCACTTCGGCTAACTTTGAATTAAAGGAAATTGACAGGCCCTCACCGGCAGAAGGCGAGATTTTGCTAAAACTGAAATACGTATCTGTTGACCCATATTTGCGGGGAAGAATGCGCGATGAAAAATCGTATATAGAACCGTTTCAAACCGGGGATCCGATAGAATCGGGCGCTATAGCAGAAGTAATCGAGTCTAACAATAAAAATTTTAAGGTGGGGGAATTTGTCAGTGGCACCCTGCCGTGGAAAAAAGTACAACTCTCGCAAGGAGGTGGGCTAAACAAAGTGAAAAACGATGTTGCGCCGCTCAAGGCCTACTTGGGCGTTTTGGGCCTTACAGGGCTAACGGCATATTTGGGACTTTTAAAAATTGGGAAACCCGAAAAAGGCGAAACGCTTTTGGTATCTGGTGCCGCAGGGGCAGTGGGAAGCGTTGCCGGTCAAATAGGCAAAATAAGAGGATGCAGGGTGGTAGGCATTGCCGGTAGTGACGAAAAAACCCAGAAAATAAAGGAGAAGTTTGGTTTTGATGCTTCCATAAACTACAAAACCGTCAAGGATATGAAAGAGGCAATCTCCAAAGCCTGCCCCAATGGTGTGGATGTATACTTTGACAATGTGGGTGGCGAAATTCTTGATGCCGCCATGGCAAATATGAACAAGTTTGGCAGGGTGGTAAACTGCGGGGCCATTTCCCTTTACAACGAAACCCAGACCCCACAAGGGCCACGCGTGGAGACTACTCTCATTAAAAAGAGCATTTCCATGCAGGGTTTTACCGTTCGCGACTATGTAAAAGATTTTGGACCGGCCCAGCAACAGTTGGCAAAATGGCTTAAAGACGAAGAATTGGAATACACCGAAACTATGGTGGAAGGTTTTGAAAACATTCCCAAAGCCTTTATGGATTTGTTTAAGGGGAAAAACATTGGAAAAATGATTGTAAAGGTGAGCTGATGTATGCTCACATCAGAGGAGAAAGCAAACCGGCAATTTTTTCGGCCAGTTGCACTATTTTTTTTCTGTTTTTCCATCTCAGGGGATCCAATAGAAGACTGTGGTTTAAATCGTCATAAAAGGTTTTGCGCATAGTGGCGGCAATCTCTTGGTCGTAAATAATGGCATTGACCTCAAAATTGAGGTCAAAACTCCTAATGTCCATATTGGCGGTGCCCACCACCGCCAGTTGTCCATCGGCCACCATGGTCTTGGCGTGTACAAAGCCTTTTTGGTAGAGATATATTTCCGCGCCCGCATTTAAAAGTCTGCCGTAGTACGACCGGGCTGCAAAATCCACCAACAGTGAATCAGACTTTTCCGGTACCAGCAATTTTACTTTCGTCCCGTTCCAGGCAGCCAAAAGCAAACATTCCAAAAGATTTTCTCCGGGAATGAAATAGGGGGTGGTAATCAGTATTTCCTCTTTGGCCACATTGATCACCTGCATTATCGACTGTTTTATCAGCGCCGTATCAGAATCGGGTCCGCTGGCTACAATCTGCACGATTTTTTCGGTTTTCTCCAATTTTCTTTTTTTATAAGGAAAGAAATCTGCGCTGGGCACCAATGTTTGGCCGGAGCAATAATTCCAATCTCCCATAAAAACATATTGAAGAGATCCCACTGCCGGTCCTTCTATTCGCAAGTGCGTGTCGCGCCAGAAAACGGAATTTTTCTGTTGCCATTGGTTTATGTATTTATCGCTGACGTTTATGCCACCAACAAAGCCAACCTTGCCATCTACCACAATGATCTTGCGGTGGTTGCGGTAGTTTAGCCTATTGGCAAAGGCGATAAATCGAATTTTGTAGAAGGGATATACCATTACCCCGGCCGCTCTAAGACGTGAAATGTGCCTTCTTCCTATCTTCCTGCTGCCAAAGTCGTCATAGATAAACCGTACCTCTACTCCCTCCCGCGCCTTTTCCATCAAGAGCTCGATAATTTGAGTGCCGATGGCATCGGTATTAAATATATAATATTCTATGTGAATATGTTGCCGCGCACCTCTTATGGCCTCAATCACTTCGGGAAATTTATTTTCCCCATTCAATAAAAGAGCCAAGTGGTTGTTGCCCGAAATGGGGCTCAGCGTTTGGTTGAGCACCAAAGAGGCTACCTTGTGAAACGCTTCAACAGAGGCATTGCCGGTGGCAAAAATATTTTCGGAAAGTGCGAGGATGCGGCTCTTAAGTTCCATTTCCAGCTCCACATCGTTAAAAATCCTTTTGGAATATATCTTTCGCTTGCGGTAGTTTATTCCGAAGAAAAAGTAAAACAATATCCCGGCAAAGGGAACAAAAATAACGAGTAGAAGATAGGCCAGGGTCTTGGTGATACTTTGGGTATCATAGATAACCCGGCCACTCACGAAGATGACGATGAGAATGTAAAGAATTTCCGCAACTAAAACCCAGTCCATAGAATCGGTAAGTCAGTAGAAGATAAAAGTACCACTAAAAATTGACCCTATGGTTTTGTTTTTTTCCGAAGTATCGCTTCAGGAGTCTTAGGCTTCAAAAATAACTCGGTACCTCCGGCAATAGCATCGCCATTAAAAAAGTAAATTTCTTCTCCTTGGTAATCGGCCTTTACCAAATAATGGCTTCCTTTAAAATAGCAAGTCCTTACCGTAACCGACAATGGCGTTGGAGAAGCTGAGGTACAAATTTGATGCGGAAAAACAATTATTTTTTCTGAAGAACTTTCGGGCCACAGCAAATTCTTTGGAATGCAATTGGGATCGCCGAAAAAGCTCGCTTGATAGATGGTGGATGCGTTTGCATAGACCTCTTCGGGCGATCCGAACATTTCCACGCTTCCATTTTTCAACATCATTATCGTATCGGAAAAAGCAAGGGCTTCATCACTATCGTGGGTGGCGGTAAGGCAAGTGATAGAATTTTGTTTTAAATATCGAAACAGGTTTCTTCTCAACTTATTTTTTCTGAAAGAATCGATATCGCTGAACGGTTCGTCCAGCAGAAGGATTTTGGGTTCATTTGCCAAGGCTTTGGCCAAAGCCACACGCTGTTTTTGACCCCCGCTCAAATTTTTCACCAGCACGTGCTTAAAGGAAGCCATATCTACTACCGAAAGCAATTCGTTTATCCTGTGCTCGTCTTTTTCCTCATCCATTCGGCTTAAATACGTGCCCAGATTTTCGCCAACGGTGCTGAAAGGCATTATGTTAAACTCCTGGGCAACCAGCTTCATAAAAGGTTCGCCCGGAACCAAGGCGTGTTCCGGACCCAAAAGTTTTTTCCCGTTGTACAGAATTTGCCCATCCTTTAAAGGCAGCAGTCCATAGATTAGGTGAAGTAAAGTAGATTTTCCGCAACCGCTTTCGCCTAGGATGCTCATGTGTTCACCCGCCTTTAGGGTAAAGTGAACTTTTTTGAGAACGGTTTTTTCAGAATAGGAAAAAGAGTTAATCTCCACATTGAGCATAACAAACAACAACTGACTTTGATTAAAAACTTGATGGCCGAAAAGTTCGCGTTAATGGCAGGGTGCTTATTTGGCCTGAATGCCCTGGATATCCATCAGGGGAAGATCCACAACTTTATCTTCGGAAATGCTATGGGGTTCAAAGATAAACTTCGCTTCAAAAAGTTTGTTTTCGGCAAAAAAAGTCACGAGATATTCATTGGTGAAGCCCAGGACTTCCTCGGAAATAAACTCTACCTTAGAGCTACTTTGGGCAGACATATCTCCCAGAAAATGGCGCAAGGTAGAGGTTTTCCTATCTTCACTACTTCCTCGGGAAACGACCAAAACAGTAGAAATGGCATCGGGACGGGCATTGACCAAATAAATATTCCATTGCTGCCCGGTAAAATCCTTGTCCCATTCCTTTACGGCCACAACATGAACACGCCGGGGAGTGGGAATTTCAATATCCTTTCGCATCAGTCACTCTTTACTTTCCACATGATCCACACTACCAACAGAGCTATGAGTGAAATACCCAACAGTATTGAACCGACGACCATTTTTACGGCGGCAATAACAAAGGTAACATAGACAATGGCCGCGGCGATAAGCAAGAGGAAGATTACAACGAGAACTTTTTTCATATAGGAAATTTTAGGAGCAAGGCTCTTGGCTAAAGTACGCTTTTAAATTGTTCCAAAAACCGCACGTCGTTTTCGGCAAACATTCTAATGTCGGGAATTTGATAGAGCAGCATTGCTATTCGGTCAATTCCCATTCCAAAGGCAAATCCCGAATAGGTTTCGGGGTCTATTCCGCAATTTTTCAGCACATTGGGATCTACCATGCCGCATCCCATAATTTCCAGCCATCCGGTGCCTTTGGTCATTCGGTAATCCGTTTCTGTCTCCAGGCCCCAATAAACATCAACCTCTGCGCTAGGCTCGGTAAAGGGGAAGTAGGAGGGCCGCAGCCTTATTTTTGATTTCCCAAACATTTCTGTGGTAAAATACTGTAAGGTCTGTTTCAAGTCGGCAAAACTCACGTCCTTATCTACATAGAGGCCTTCCACCTGATGAAAAAAACAGTGCGACCGTGCCGAAATGGCCTCATTTCTAAAGACTCTACCCGGCGAAATAGTGCGGATGGGAGGCTTGTTGTTCTCCATATATCGCACCTGTACAGAAGAGGTATGGGTGCGCAACAGCACGTCGGGGTTCTGCTGAATAAAAAAAGTATCCTGCATATCGCGGGCCGGATGGTATTCCGGAAGATTCAAAGCCGAAAAATTGTGCCAGTCATCTTCCATTTCGGGTCCTTCTGAAACATTGAACCCTATGCGGGAGAAAATTTCGATTATCTTGTTCTTTACTATGGAAATAGGATGCCGCGAACCCAGCGGAATTTGTTGGCCGGGCCGAAACAGATCTCCATATACCCCGTGCACTTCCTCCTGGTCTTCCACTGCCTTTCTAAGGGCATCCACTTTTTCTTGTGCCGCGCCTTTAAGCGTATTGATTACTTGCCCGAATTCCTTTTTCTGGTCCTGGGGTACATTTTTGAATTCGGCAAAATAGTGATTCAATATTCCCTTTTTTCCGAGAAACTTGATCCGGAATTTTTCGATTTCCTCCAGATCTTGGGAAGTGAACTTTTCCACTTCTTCTATATAATTCTTTATTTCCTCTATCATAATTTATCGTTATCCATATTGGGAAAACCCACTACAGCCAATCTACGGTCTAGGCAATGGTTTCCTTTTCCAAAAAATATTGCACAATGGCCTCCTTCATAAGCACACTTTGCTCCCCCGCCTTTAACGGAGGCAATTGTTCCAACACCTTATAATGCGGCCATCCCTGGGAATCGAAATAATCAAATTCATAATAGCCATAAGGCTCCAGCAATCTACAGATGGCAATGTGCATCAGATCCAGCTTCTCGTCTTTTTTGAATTTTCGATGGAGCTGGCCCAATTCCTGAAGGCCCACCAGATAGATGATCGCATCGAGATCCAGCTTCTCGCCATCGGCAAATCGGTTGCTCAGCAGATTGACCACTTTTTCCCAACGTTCCTTCAAGCGTTCGTCGCGTGCCATAGTTGTAATTTTATATCTTGCAAAGATAAATGTAAATAATGAAAACGGACAGTCATAAAACCTGGGTTTTCCAAACGTTTCTGGGCAAAGATTTTGAAAATCCCATTTCCGTGTAATAGTTTATATTTATAAAAAAATTTAAAGTAGGTATGATCGATATCGTATTGGGGCTGATTTTTATCATCGCGTTTTTTCTCGGGCTGGGAAAGGGTCTTGTTCGATCCTTGGCCTCTCTGGTGGGCCTGGTGGCGGGAGTGTATTGCGCTATGTTTTTCTCTGGCTATGTACAGGTTTATCTGGAGCGCTGGTTTCACTGGAGCCACGACTTGTACAGAATAGCGTCTTTTCTTATTACCTTTTTCATTATCATGTTCTTTTTCGCTTTGCTGGGCCGGGTGCTCACCAAACTGGTGAATTTTGCAATGATGGGAATGGTGAATAAAATTTTGGGCGGAATTTTTAACGTATTGAAGTATGCCTTTTTATTGAGTGTGGTCTTTATGTTTGTCAATGCTTCTGAGGATTACCGGATTTTAAGCCGTGAAAAGCGCGACGCCTCTTATCTTTATCATCCCGTAGCCGCTCTGGCCCCTGCTATTCTTCCTGCCATTGAACGCCAAATGGAACACATGGATATAGAACCTAACTTTGAATATCCCACAACCCAGCCGCTGGATACACTGCCGCAAAAATGACAATTCGGCGTGGAAAGTTATTTCTCTCCATTTGAATACAAAGCAAAATTTAATTTGGGGGCGAATAAAATTGGTCAAACAACAACTCCGAAAAGATAATCGCTCAATTTTTTAAATGATTTTTTCCAGATAAACGGAAATCTTATAAAACCTATAACATTTTAAAGCCATGGGAATGGCTAACTTTGTGAAAATTGATTACTAACAATAAAAAATACATATACTATGTCATTCGAATTGCCAAAATTACCGTACGCTTTTGATGCGTTGGAACCACACATCGACGCCAAAACCATGGAGATACACCACGACAAGCACCATAAAGGGTATACCGATAAGCTGAACAGTGCCATTGAAGGCACGGATAAAGAGGGAAAGTCCATTGACGAAATTCTAAAAAATCTCGATATGGACAACAAGGCCGTTCGAAACAATGGGGGCGGTTATTTTAACCACAACCTTTTTTGGAAAGTAATGTCTCCCAATGGAGGGGGAAAACCCAGCGGTGAATTGGCCAAGGCCATTGATGATGCTTTCGGCAGTTTTGATGCCTTCAAGGAGAAATTTTCAGAAGCGGCCAAGACCCAATTTGGATCCGGATGGGCCTGGTTGTGTGTGCACAAAGGCGGAAAATTGGAGGTTAGCTCCACTCCCAACCAAGACAATCCATTGATGCCGGGAGCAGGTTGCGATGGCTATCCTATCTTGGGATTGGATGTATGGGAACACGCCTACTATTTAAAATATCAGAACAAACGTCCGGATTATGTTTCCGCATTTTGGAACGTTATCAATTGGGATGAAGTTGCTTCCAATTACGCAAAGCACAAATAATTAAGACTATATCCTAAAATTAAATCCGCTACGGCATGGCTGCAGCGGATTTTTTTTGTTGGAAACTCAATCTCTTAAAAGTTTTAATTTGAATACTGAAGTCCTTTTTATTTCTCCGTTGGCAAAATTTGATCAAATGCCAAACCACTGTGACCTTCTCCGCGGCCCGTTTGCTTTTTAGCGCCGTACCACGTTACAACCTTGCCATTGTACCAGCGGCTGCGCTGATAAGTTTGATAAACCCTCACCCCCGCTCTCGGCACTTCTTCCTCATGTACAAAATAGGGAGCCGTGGAGGGCCCATCCAATCCTTCCCTCAGCAACTGGGTTCGGGGCTTGATTTTTTTGGCATTGCCCGCAGCATCATTTTTAAGAATCCGGGGCATGGAAGCTCGCTGCAACTGAATTTCCCGATTGCTTCCCGGAACGTGTACGGGAATGAATGGAATCCAGTTTTCCGGCACCGTGTTCATGATTTCATACCTAATGGCAGCCTTAAAATCAGTATCTTCGGAGATAACTGTTCCTGAATCAATTTCCTTGTCAAGAATCTTTTGGTAAAACTTTCTCAGTTCATGGGCCGCCTCTGCGCCATTTTTTGGAATTCCTGTAACCAAAGGTATTTTCTTTTCTATGGCCCACACCATATTGGCCACTTCATCACGAATAAAAACAACCTCTTCCAACGGCTTCCCCTCTTGTATTTTTTCTACGGTTGGAAGGATAAGCAAACTGTTGTCCGCGGCTTCCCGTTGTTTTCCTTTTTTGTTCAAGGTGAACATGTTCCATCGTTTCCAACTGTCGTCCAAACCTGTGCCGGCCGCATCTATCCATAACTTTTCGCCAAAGACATTGGTAACCGACAGACCTTTTACCGAGGCAATACTGCCCGCGGGCAGGGTGAAAGGCACCAGGAACCAATCATTGGCATAGACCAGACCAAACTCCATAAACAAAAGCTTACTCAAATCGGTGGTGTCTGGCTTGATATCGCCAAAATTGACCCTTCCGTCCTCAAACCGCCACCAGCGGGTATCGGGCATGCCATCAAAACTCACCGGAACGGGAAAAAACGAATAGGTCTTCCTCATCCGTGGATCGGCAGGAAGTGCATCGGGTTCAACAGCTCCCAGTTCCTGTTTGGAAGAATCAATATCCAGATTGTACCAATCCAGATGTCCGTGGTAATATTCATCTGCAATCATCACTTTTTCTGCGGCTTCTTCGGGGGCAGAAACCCCAAACTTATATTCCATGCGTGAGGGGAGCCACGCATTGTTATCTTCCAGTTTCGGCTGTAGAAAAATCCGATGAAACCAATCAACAAATTTTTCACCCAAAGCATCCAAGGTTGCGTTTCCTGCCATGGAGGTTATGCCGGAGGCAGTGTGGGTAGGGTCACTGTCGTTTAGATATTCGTAAAAAGCATAGCCGTCCATGCTGCGTTGGGCTACTGCCGACATCATTTGCCAGGCTTCCCGATGGGCGGCAATGGTGGCATCGTTCTTATCATCCGGGATGGGAACGTCAAAACCAAACTGGCTTCGATATTCGTTTTTTAAGCCTCCAAATCCGGAGTGTATCATTTTGAGCCAGTGCCTGCCCATCAACAAACGGATATCTACCGAAACTTTCTCCCCACTTTGGTGAAAAGGAATTTTTTTCTGTTCCACCTTTGCCTCCAACGGAACATCGTTATCAAAAACTTGCACGGCGTTTTCATTGGCCTGATATTTTGTGAGTTGGGTGAGAGCCATCTGGATTTTGGCAAATGCGGGAGAACCGGCATCATCGCCCCTAAATTCCCCCATCTGCCATTGCTTGGTGAGCATCCATAGCGGATCGCGCACCTCGGCCTTTAGCGACCTGTTGAAATCGTTGGACCGCGGACGTGCCTCCAAGCGATTCCACAAGGTTATGGTGGGAAATAATTTCTCCCGAAATATCTGTTGCACATCGTCAAAGGCTATAAAATTATTCATTGTCGAAAATTTTTAAGTGGTCAAACAAAAGATTGTTAAAAGAGTAGTTGAGCGATGCCGTAAACGGATATTTGCTTACCGACGATACGGTGGCCGGCAGAAAGCGGGCATAAACAGTTTTGTCAATTTGCTGGGGTTCCAGAGCCCGTTTTTTGGCTTGATCCAAGGTATCGTTTACAACATCTAAAAGATTGTTCCACTGCCAAGAACCCGTAAACTCTGAAGGCATGGCCAATAGGATAACCTGTGGCGGCTCACTGTTGGGCCTATCATAATGAAAGGTAACTCCTACATCCTCTGTTTTGGAAGGAATAACCTCTGTCCATTCGTCCAGCAACAACCCGCATTGTCTGCCGGTTTTGGAAAAAGGCTTGGCATAATGGGCGGTATAGAGAATCTTATCATTGGACAATTCATAGTCTTTGGGAAATTCCAAGGCCAACCAATAGTCATTTGGTTGATAAGGAAACTGAACAGGATGCAAGGGAAGCGTGGCGTTGGTAAATGCCTCTTTTAAATTGACTACATTTTCCCAATGATGGATTTTCTCGCGCACCCGTGCCAGACTGTACATCCATTCGTCTATGGGAAAATCGCCCTCCTCCTTCACCAAGTGTGACAATAACTGATTCTGGTCTAAATACGAATTCAGCCATTCATCGGCCTGTTGTCCGGGCACCTCGAATTCGGGAATCATTTTAAAATCTTCCCCAAAAATGGCCTTTGCCGCACTTTGTACAATTTCTGCCCGCTTTTTCCCCGGTGAGAGCAACACGGCCTCGTCTATTAGTTGCTGCGCCTTATCAGCGCGTTTGCCAATATCCACCTTTATCGCCTTGGCCAGGGACTCAAGTTCCACGGTAAACTGAAGCATGGCATCCACCTGCGCTTGGGTTGAATATTCATGAAAATCAAAATTAGATACTGGTAAAGTAGCAGTCACCGATTGGAGTAACCCGCTAACCTTTGAGGGATTGGCAGAAACAATGGCCCTAAACTGATCGAGTTTGGCCACAAAGCCGGCTCGTTTTCCGTTTAATTTATTCCTGAATTCCACGGCCGTATCAGGCTGTGGCGTTTCCGGTAAAGTGGCAATCAATCTCTCGGCATTGTACAACATAACAAAACGATCGGCTTCGGAAATTTCGGGTGGAAGAGCGTCATAGGTTGATAGGGCCACATCAAAGGCATTGAGCTGCTCTTCCCAGCGGGATATCAATTCTTCCACCCGTGTAAACAAGGCTCCATAGATAACCCTCTTTTTTTCAAAAGCAAATCCTGTCCCGCTCTGTGGCAGCCCATATAATTCCATTTTAGAAAGAATCGCCAAGAGGCTTTCAATAAGATCATCAAAACTGGAAAGCAGTTGTGGCTTGTTGGCTTCCGTGTCGGCCGTGAGGGGTGAAAGGGTTGCCAGATAGGTGTCCACTTCCGAAATAAGATTTTCCAAAGCCGTTTTGGTCTGGACAATTCGCGATTCGTCCAAAAATATCCTTTCGTTTTCAACCGATTGCGCTTCCGAAGGCACCGAAACATCCATGGGCTCCAAGGGCCTGGATTGCAATATCAAACTTCGCAGGCTGTGCATGAGGGCAGCCAGCTCAAAGAAATTTATCTTATTGGCAAGGCGCTCGGTATAGTGAATTTTCACTTCCACATCGGGCCTAATGGCATTATTGTCCCTAATGTATTTCTCTATTCGATCGTCCAGGGCAGTCATGGCTTGATCGTTCTCGGTATTCACAATGTAGAGTAGGTCCAATGGCTGCAACTGAAGTTGCTTCTGGGATAGATTTACCTCTGTTTCTGCGGAAGTGACCGCGTCTAAATAGGAAGCCTTAACCATCACTTCATTTTCAGGGGGCAAGACAGAAGTTAGCCAATTGTTTAACAAGGGTTCGGCCTTTGCCCTGGGGGATAAGGGCATGGAATTAGGCGAAATCGCGATGTCTATACCTGTGTCAAATTGCAGTCCAAAGCGTTGTGTAATGTTTGTTCCGCTTCTCGGGGTTTGGATTACATCGGGAATGGGCGGAAAATTTCCTTTGCTATAGGTGTCCATGGTAGCGGCCGCCCGGTCGTAATTGCCCAAGACCACTTGGTGTACACTTTCTGCCATTGCAATGTCGGCCACGGCATCATTGAGGTTCATAATATTTTTTACCTGTTCATTTATCGCTGTCTTTATTTCTTCGGAAGGGGCATCGGCACCGGAATTGGGCAATACCGATTTACCAAAGGGATAGGTATTCTTGCCCGAAGTTTTTATGTGATTGATTAGCTGAAGCCCGTCTACTACATTATTGGCCTCGATTGCTTCAATGGCATCGGTGTCCTCGGTTTTTGTCGATTTGATCTTATCGGAACTTAAAGGGAACGCCTTTCGCAATTTATGGATGTAATAATCCACTTGCGTTAAACTGTGGTTTTGGTCGTGGAGCTCGCGCTCTAAGTAATAACCCAACAGGGCAGCCAAGTTTTGGCCAGCGCGAATGCCTTCAATTATGGAAAGTGCCTTTCGCACTCTTTCGGAAGATAGATTTATCTCAAAGGTTTCGGGGTTGCCCTCGGCCATATACGCGTTGCGCAGAATAGCTGCCGTTACCGCGTGGTTTAGGGAGGGAGCGCCAATATAGCCTCCATTGGAGTTGTCTGTTACCAACTGAGGCTCGTTGGGCTGATTGAATTCATCTATAAGTTTTGGATCGGTTAAATTCTTTGGTGTCAGCACCTTATTTTCCGGCCTGATGTTTTCCAACCATCCATAGGCCCCCAAATATGTGCCCTTTCCGGAGGAATAATTATCGTCCTCCACAGGATAGTTGTTTCCCGGTTCTTCCTCTTCCCTAAATCGCATGGCCGCCAATTGATAATTCATCAATCCATTTTTCCAGGCATCAAGTCGATAGGTGCAAAGATCTATGTGTTCCGTAAGCACCCTTTCCAGTCTTGCCGTGGGCACAGTCTTTAAGTGCTCGAGCGCATCCAATTGTTTTCTTAAGTAAGAGGAGGCCAACTCGGTATGGATTACCTGCGGAATATAATCGCCAACCAAAAGACTTTGGTTTCCTGTAATGTAAAGATTTGGTTCGTACAAATACTGCCAACGGCTTTCGGTTTTTGGGGTTTGGGTTTTGATATGAAGAAATTCAGGATCGATCTTTGCTCTTTTATAGGAGGCAGTATCGAGAACATTGGCCTGTAGGTTTAGAAAAAGGCTCGTATTGATATAGCCAACATCCAAAGCGTGTTTCAGCATAAGGTACAGCAGGGTGGAGGGAACCTTTCCGTCGATAAATCCCTTTTGTTGCCGTAGTGTATTGTGCGAGGTTCTGGCTGCCTGGATTAACCATTCAATGTAATTCTTGTTATCGGTGGTGTAATTGCGGATAGGATTGGTTTCGGAGAGGTCATTGTCATCTACCAGAGCTTTGTACAGTTTGTTTTCACTCTGCAAAAAGAATTTTTTTAAGATTTCAGGGACTTCCTCTATTTTTAAATTGAATTCGCGCAACAGGTCCATTCCGCTCTTGGTATAGGCACCGGCAATTATTCCTCCCAAAATCCCGCCAAACCATCCCAATAACTTAAATCTATTGACAAGGGCTGTGTCACTTTCGGCGTACCGCTGATAATATTCCAGCGAATTGGGTGCAAGCCCAACAATATCGAGCAAAAGTTGATGTGCGTCTGGATTGGCTTCCCCGCCTTTGCCCACAAATGCAACATCTTTCATCAATGGCCGCCAATCGGCATCAATTTTTTTCAGTATTTCATATAACCTGGAGATAAAAAATTCATTGCCCTTTTCCCAGGGGATTCCCTCCGGACGCGGCATTTTTCGCAGATTTATCCATCGCATGTCGTCCCATTTTGTGGTGGGGAAAATGCCGTAGGGCTGCCTGCCAATCTTTATGGCGGGAACGGGGCCGCGACCACTGACAAAATTATTGAGAAACCAGCGGGTTTTTTCCACATCGTCATCGTTAAAAACCTCAGCCATAAGACTTTCCATCATATAGCCCAGCGTTGCGGGAAAAAGTGCCGTATTCATGGCCCTTGCCTCGGTTTGGTCGGAAAGGCCGCCATTATAGGTTTTTTGGAATGCATCTGTATCTATTCCCAGCCATTCTGCCAGCCATTGGCCATCTTTTTTTAGCATCCAATCGCTCTCCCGATCAAATTGTTTTTCCGATTTGAGAAAATCAAAGCTCACATCAGAATCCTCATAGTACGAATAACCACTGTCCTGGTCGCTGGTGTTATTGGTGGGGGTTCCTTGCGGAAGTAAAGCAAGGCCTTTCTTGCTGCGCTCGTGGTTCTTAAGAAGCTTTTCAATGGCGGAAGCACTTTTTGAAGCATTTGGATCCAGTTTTACGCCCAGGACCACAATACGGTCGAATCCCCGGGAAGCTTGGGTTTCGGTAAGATTGATCTTGAAACCCATTCCCTTGGTTACCGCTTCCTCAAAATCTACCATCCATTTAAAGTCATCGTTAACCTTTAAAACCCCCTCTTCCGATTTTATTTGCTCTTCCTTCCCCAATGAGGGATCGGGACCCATCACCAAGGGCGAGGGGATTATATTTCCTATTTCCTGAAAGGCGATTCCCTCCGCGGAATGCACACCACTGTATCCGGTGATCACAAGTCTATCCGGAAGCACATGGGTCACTGGAGCTTGCGACCAAGATTGCTCTTTGGTATCGATATCGCTTTCTTGTTTAAAATGAACAAAAATCACCGACACCTCTACCCCCTCCTCTGAAAAACGGGAGTTATCATCAAAATTTGAAGGCTTTAGCGTCTTGATTATTTCGGCAGCTCTTTCTTCCCTTTCCTGCGGGCTTCCCGATAGGGCGGACAAAAGATCGTCATAGGCCTGTGACTGTTTCTCCGGATTTTTTCCGGCTAGCCAGGATGCCTTCCAATAATCCTGAATAATCTCAGTGGACGGTTGAAGCTGTTCCACCGCAATGGTCAAAAACAATTGGTGGCTGTCTGCAGTTGCAGGAACGTCCGCTTGGTTTAGGGGAATATATTCTTCGGTAATGTACCGTGCCCTTCCCGAACCATAACTGGATACCAGGCCACGCCATGCGGCCCGCTCCATCGCCTCTCTTCCACCGGCCTGCCACATGCCCAGCCAATACGTACGGGCACTTTCCACTTCGGTTGTAGACAGGGTTTCCTCAAAAGTGTCAACAGCTACATCATCTGGATATACCCTAACCCACAATTGGTCCAAATGCCGTCCGTTCAGGGTTACTTTTTTAAAACGGGTTTCAATACGCAAGGGCAAGAGCATAAACGGATATTGATCGCTCATTCTCGACATGTGCTCTCGCGGGTCGGAAAATAATTGATACTGCTCCAGAATGGCCTCCACATTGAGTTTATAATCCCCATACACCTTACGCTCGCTTTTAATGGTCTGGTCAAGATCATCGTATTGCATTTCCAACTCTGTCTTTCGGGAAATATCTCCCGACCGGGATTCGTCAAAACTTCGGTACAGTCTTTCCCTCTGTGACTTGAGTTGCTTCAGTTTTTGCTCCTTTAGGTAGAGTTGCTGTTTCGCGTTGTCGCGTGCGGCGAGAGCGGCAATCAAATTGTTTTGTATTTCGCTGAAATTGGGCATGTTGTTAAGGTTTAGGTAACATTTCGGAAGCGTGAACGGCAACCATCACGGGCACTTGGTAGAGTACATAGGCCAGTTCGGCTGCATTCATATTCTTGTTCCAGATAATTTTCTTGTCGTCTTTGTTTTGATCAACCTTCTCACCTTCAGAAGAGGCTGTTACCTCGCCGATGGTAATAGTGGGAGTGCTGCTGTTTATTTCCAAAAAGCTACCTGAAGGAGCCACTTTTTCCCAAGAAAGATCGTTCCAAACATCGATGGGCTCATCATCGGCAGGCTCCAGATCCAGGCCAAAACGGGGTTCTCCCGGCCGTTCCTTTATTACAAAGAACCATCCTGGCTTGTCTTCATCGCCTGGATGGTCACCGGTTCCTCCTTGGACTTTTTCCACGGTGAGATCAAATCCGAAGAAAGTGATGTCTGGATCCACCTTGGCTTCATATAAAGGGGTTTTTACTTTTTCTTTTGGCGGCTTGGCTTTTTCGGCATCGGTCAAGATGGCCAATTCCCGCTCAGCATTGAAATCAAAGGTTCCATCCGGCTTTTTATGCCATTGTGCCTTATGGGCATAAATAACTGCCGAAGGATACTTTTTGAGCAATTCGCCCCGGATTACCAACACTACCTCTTCCTCCTTGTCGCCGTTTATTTCCCGGTTATCGTGGTCGCCCAACTCCGAAAATTTGGACCAGCGGTGAAGAGGGGGTATGTCTTTCATCCTTTCTTTCCATTCCTGCTCTGAAAATCCCGGATCGGGCAAATAGGTAGAAACATCCCAAAACTGTCTAAAATAGCTTCCCCGCTGATCGGTGGGATATTCACGCCAGAGAAGTTCGCGTGCGAATTCATGATTGAGCCCTACCATATACGCCTCGATAAATTTTTGATTGGTTTCCAAGAGCGAAATGCTGTTGTTGGCTATAAAATTGATATTGGGAAGGAACAGTTCCGAAGAAATTTTTTTAAGGGGCTCGTACATGGCAATGTCAAATTCGGGATATGCCATGGCCTCCACAAAATTTTCGGCAAGTTGCTCCCGTATGCGAATCGGAATAAACACCATGTTGTATATAAGTTTGGGAATGGTTACTTCCGGATTGATAACCGTAAAAGTGGTGTTCACTAAAAATGGAAGATCCAAAGCGGGTTTTTCCTTTACTCTTCCTAAGGTTCTGCTCATATTGACGACATCGAATGAATCGCGCAAGGCCCCTTTAAATCGAATGGCTTCGGCACTATCTGCATTGCCAAATTTGGGCTCGAAGCCTGAATCGATGGTAGTGAGGGTAAAATCGGGGCTTTTGGGATAATCATTTACCACTTCCGGGTTTATGTTGTCCTCATTGAGCAAATCGTCGCGACGCACTTCATCGCTGAATTTGTTGGTCAAATAAAAGAGAATGCCAAAGACAATTGCCCCGATAAGAAATATTACGCTGAAGAACCATCCCAGCGAAACTGTGAACAGCAGCAACAAACACAGCAGGGCCATCAGCAAGAAGAACCACCGTATTCCGGGAAATTTCAATATTAAACCGGCAATGAATGGCGGCACATCTTTAGGAGTTACCGTATCGGCCACGTCCTGCACGGTGGGCACCGTTGGGGGCACTTCTTTTGGGGGTGCCGGCATTACTTCGCCATTGTTGATCCTTTCTATTAAATTGTCCTTGGTGACTGTACTGTCAAAAGGTAGCGCCTTCATCAAACGGCTGCCGGGCCTAAGAATCTTTCGCATGGCCGGACTGGTCAAAACCAAGGGTACTTTGCTTTCGTGGACGGTGTGATGGACGGTGAGACCGTTTGCCAAAACCCTGGCCTGTACCGGGGCGGAAAAGAAGAATGCCTTTTCGGGATTGTGGGCAAACATAGGGCGAAGGTGTTTATCATACCAGATCCATGAGCTCTCCTTGGCCAGTTGGGCCAGCCTTATTTTCCTATTGGCCTCTAAAATATCCCCTACCTGTTTCCAGGCCGCAGCCATATAATCCTCCTGATTTTTTTGAATGACCCCCGTTCCAAATCCGGCCGGCACCCTAAAGCGAGGGTCTAGGTTCAGTTCGTGTACCCAATTTTGATTATGCGGCAGATCATTGCCATCCCTATCCTTCAACAACCGTTGCACAAGAGCATGCCACCTGCCGTAAAGTGGTGCGGTAATGAGAGGATCCTGGTCGTCGTCATTGGTGATGGGATCCAGACCTATACCGGCATCGGCATTAGCCTGTGCAGATTCCTTGTAATCGTAATCGTCTGCAAGGTTTATGAATGCAGCAAGATCCTTTTGAAATTGTTGGGGATAGGGATCATCCCAAGTATCATATTTTGTAAAAATGGCTTGATCTTCCTCGCTCATGGTTGCAAATGGAATACGCAAGGCCCCGCCCAATTTCAGCACTCCTCCCAGTTCAGGTTTATCGATTCCGGCGACATTGGAACCCGGTACCTGAACATCCATGTCGCGCGTGCCCACTCGGCTATCAATGGGTTTGGGTTCTAAGAGACGCACCAAATATTCAAAATCACCTAAACTACCGGTCTTGAAAAACCACTGATGGTAGTAGGGATGAAAGTTTCCCTCGTCCCTCGTTGCCTCGCCGCCCCATGCAGCTACTTCGGCATTTGTTGACGATGTATCCAGACCAAGTCCTGCAAGACGTCCGCTTTCAAAAGAGGGAATAAGAAATGCGTGGTAAGAGGTATTGGGTTCCAGTTTCCTGGGACACATTATTCGGGAGTAGGCCAGGTCTGAATCTTTGCCCAGCACAGATTTAAATTCCTTGATTGCATTGGCAATATCCTGTGGCGAATTGGTGGTGATGGTATCTGTTCCCGAAATTACCGATTCATTAATGTGAACATGTGCCCAGGCCCAAAGTTGTTCGGCAGGCTGAAATACTTCGGAAGGATTGGTAACTTCTATAAAACCCAATGGCCTGTCCTTCACATTTGTCGCACTTTTAAATTCATCTTCTTTTAAAACCACCAGGGCAAGCCAAGGCATCAATCGATCCCCCAAAACGGGTAACGGGCTATAACGCCATGGAAAATCCTCGTCATAAAATTCTATATAGGGCATATAATTGGATTCAAAATTGGTGATCCAATTACGTGGCTCGTTCTTTACAATTGCTTTTTTATCGATTCCAATAATATCGCCGGGCCCATAGAGGGAGACATCTCTGTGTATTTCATGCTCCAAATCGGCACCAGTCAAGGCTTTCCCGGTTATCTTCAATTTTACGAGAATAGTCGCCCTGGCTCCAGAGGATGCTCCTGAAATCTTGTTGGCTATGCCTTGGCGCAACCAAGGCAAAAAGGAATATGTGGCTATGGTGTCGCTCATGCTGCAGGATTTATTTCGTGGTTAGGTAAAACATGAAGGGCCCCCGAAAGTTGCGGGTTCAGCGCTATTTGTAAGTTCATGTACTCTTTTGCCTGGGCATGGCTACTAAATTGCGCCGTTCCGCCAAACATCTTGTTATCTGCCATATTGGCCACGGCAAAACCAGGATCTTGAATAGTGATCTTTTGGGCAAAAGGTTGCATCTTTTGGGCACTTCGGAATGATATGTCGGCTTTGGCCACCGTATTGCCGCGCAAGAAATTAACGAACAGCGATTTTATAAAACCAAAGAATTTCAAGGCGTGGCGTTCAAAATTTGAATCGATGGTAATCAGTTCATACCGAATATGTCGTTTTACACATTTGCCCGTTTTAAATTGTTCACCGCTGACGGAAAGTTCCAGGCCGCCCTCAATATTCTGAAAGGAGGGACTGGAGAGTTTTTCCGCATCCTTTAGGTCCTTGAATTGCGCAATGGCGAATTTTTCCTCAAGGGTTCTAATTTTCGACAAATCGGGAGCCCCGGTCTCTAACGTGAACAAATTGGCGTCATCGGGTTTTTGCGAGCCCAATTTATCCAAGGTGAGGTTTAGTGGAATGGCCCGCTGGCTCAGTTGGAGGGATCCAATTGGATGCAGTACGAGTTCTTCCAAGGCATCAACTTTCCCAAGGGTAACCAGCAAGTTACTACTGGCAGGGATCAGGGCTTTCCAGTTTTCCTGTTTTTCATATTCAGCGACCAACAAAGGCATTACGGAGATAGGGGGAAGCGTAGTATCCTTTTTCTCGCCCCAGGTAACATCAATATCCACATCAATATCGAAGAAAAACAAGGAAATGGAAGCCGTTCCGTGGGCCTTCCAAGGAGTTGGGCCTTCCAATGACATCTTTAATTTGATACTGAAAAATCCAATTCCAAAAACCTTTACGGAAAGGGATGCGGAAACTTGAATAATCATATAAAAAGGAGAAAACTGGAAGAGGGCGTCAAAACCAATATGGCCTTCGACCTTCAAAGCACTGAATCCAAAAAACAATTCTGCCCTTGCCCCGAATTGCGCCGTATTGGAAGTAACGGCAAAATATCCCATCACACGTATCTTGGCGAGGGGTTGGTTGAGGATATTGAACGAAATCCGCACCGGATTGGGAAATGGCAGGGCCGGCGGATTGAAGGCAGGATGAAAGCCTCCCACGCTGGACACAAAATTGGATTCGGCGCCCCAACCCACCAAGAGCCCCATTTCTCCTTCCAGGGTTATAAAGAGAACCCGCGAATCATACATACTGGCAAAAAACCACAACCGCTCCTTGTCAAACTCAATAGCCCCAATAAAGTTCACCTGCAGCACAATGAGTGCGGCCTCTTCGGTGGGTAAGGCTATTTTTAAAATTCCCAGAATGGCTATGTTTCCTGGAATTTCTATGATGATTCCCAAGGAGATGCTGATGAGCGTTGGGGTTCCCCATCCCAACTTGGCCATGGGCCCGATAAGGAATTTTCCCTGATAAATAGGAAAGAATTTTTTTAGGTCGCTGATAATCCTCGGCGCGTTTTCAACGACATTGGTAGGAAACATAATGCCCTCGACGCTGCCGGTACGAACACCTTCAGCCAAGGCATCCAGTCGCATTGTTCGGTTTAAGCCCACCAAACCACCTACTCCCAATAAAGTAAACCCAAAGCCCAATTGGATGCCGGTTCCGAATTCCGCGGTGATAATTATTATAAGGGAGAAGCCGGGCGATCCATCTGGCATTTTCGTATTGATTACTCCTATGGCCTTTAGCGAGACAATTTCGCTAAAGGTAAGTTCCAATGCCCCAGCATATTCTCCTTTGTCATAATCAAAAAACAGATAACCGCCACCTTTCACTACTCCCACATCCACAGAAAGACCTACCCCGTTGGGAGGTTTAAAGTCCATGGCATAATTTACCGGTCCCAGATTTCCCGAATTGTCTGAGGGAAAACTAAAGGTGGATTTAAGTCCGATATTTTCAACAGTGGCAACCAAAGGTCCCAGATTTGCCTTAAAGTTGGCTCCAAGTTCAATGGGAATTCCTCCCGGGCCGGGTTTTAGGGCTATGGTTATTCCATTCACCTCAATAAGGGTGAGATCTATGTGTACGGGTAAGGCTATTTCCAGCCCGCCGCTGCCCTCAAAGTAAATTCCGTGTGTAGACGACCACCCCAACAGCACATCAAAGGTACCCTGAAGCCCATCTTCCGGTAAGATTGTATTTAAAAATCCGTCATTCTCACCTGCTTTGATAACCAGTTTTCCTCCTTTGAGTTCATTTTCAAGAAAGAGCTCGTTATTTCCATCGGAGGCAACCTTGGCTCCCACTTTGGCGGCATAGCTGAGAAATTCCAGTCGGGTTTCGTTTTCCTTGCCAAAGATAATTGTGGGTTTGCCATCTGCGCTTTGGTAGGCTAGGCCCACTTTCAACTTTAACGCAGAAGGTGGATTCTCTCCAGAGGTACTTCCTATAATGTCGGTTTTAATCGCAAGTTCGTTGGGCCTGACAAAAACAGCTAGGCCAGAAGACAAATCGAAGCTCAGCTCGATCAATAAGTTTAAATTTGCGGTGAGTTCAATAATTTCCTCCATTGATCCCGAGGCCATGGGAATTATAGCGAATCCGGGTAGCTTACTACCTGCTTTGGGAAGGGTTTGAAAGGCGATTCCCACGGAGTATTCCATGTCGGGATTGTTGCTCTCAAGAAGTACAATCTTAAAGGCGAAGGGAAAAATATCACTGGGGATGGAGATTCCGTTTTCAATAAGGGCCTGTACATCGGGATGGAGCAATTCTTGAGAAAAAGGCAGATCCAGGGCGGAACCCAATTTGAAGATGGCATCTCGAAAATATTGTGTCTTAAAGGTGTCGCTACCCCAATTATAGGCATTGGCAAATACGGCCTTTGGATCGTTAAAGAAATTTCCCAGATCATTCCATGCAATCTCTTTTTTGTGATAGGCAAGGCGTTTCCCACTGGCGGCCACTTCTGAAACACGAATGATACCCACCGCTTGGAAAACAGCTCCAATTTTTGCCTGATCATTCAGTAAATACTCAACCATTAAAAACTCGAGGAGCTGCTGGGGAAATTCGCTGGCAAATGCGGTGGGATCAATCGTGGATGGAAAACTGGCCGAAGAAGCGGAAGACAGATTCTTTATCGCGGCCACAATATTTTTTATCTGTCCGGTGAGCTGAACCACTGTACTGGCATCGAACTCCTCGTTTTCAACCATTTCCGACAACACCTTAAGCACGGGTTTCAACTCATTAAACAGTGGAATAGGTGCCGAAAAATCCCACCCCAGCGTTCTCATAAAATCCACAAAGTTTTCGGGAGTTTGAAGTGCGTCATGGACGGGCAAAAACACAGTGCCTATTTCTTGGGCAATGACCGTTAATGTATCTTGAGATTCCATAGGCATCAGATGGTTAAAAAGAGTTCGGAGTTTGTTCGCAACAATTGGGGAGCTGAAGGAGATGTGTTTCCGGGTTCGGGAGCGATGTTCAGCAAGAGGTTATTGGCGCCAAGAGGATCTTGGGTTATAGGCACGGCCAGGGTGTAAAGCACGCGGGTTCCTGTACATATCAAAGTATTCAAGTCTTCACTTCTGCTAAATATCCAATCAAATCCGGCGATAAAAGCATCAAAATTTTCCAATTCATAACGTTGCCACACAGGAAAGGGATGGCTAGCATTAAAATTTGGCTGTCCTTGCAGGCCTGCTCTTAAGGCTTGTTCTTGTTGGGTTCTCTCGGTAGGTGCTCCCGCAGCATATTCCTTGGTGTACACGTATTGCTGGGTTTCGGCCCTAAAGCCGTTGTTTATCCCTAATCGTAGAGTGGGTAGATCGGTTCCATCCATTCGTTTTAGCGGTGGCGAAAAATTTACTCGGTAATTAAACACCCGTTTTCCAGGAGACACATTGTGGGGTAACCACTGTGACCAAGAATCGTGGGGGACATCGGTACCGTCCAGAAATTTAAAATTTTGGGCCTGAAAGGCCGCGATAAGTTGGGTTCGAGCGGTCCGCCGCCCACGGAATGGATGGAGCACGGCAAAACTAAAATCGTACGAAAGACTTTCAATGATGCCAACACCCGGCACGGAAAAAACCGCATCGAAATGCTTTGGTGCCGAAACCGGGACAGAACCTCCAAAACACTCCTTTAGTTTTTGGACAAATGGCTGGGCCTGGCCAATCTTGCATCCATTAATGGCTATTTTGGTGTTCCCATCTATATTCGAAGGGATCAGGTCATTTGTGTTGTGGGAATCGGCGTATTCCAGCACTTCATAGGTGGTGTGGGATTCAATTCCTCTGCGCAAGGATAAGATAATCGTTCCAAAGGGTAAGCTCAAATAACCGCCATCAGTGCCATGCGAAACGATGATAATATTGTCGAGGGGGCGCACAATGGACGGATCTTCATTAAGTTTCTTTATAAACAAGTCGATACTGCCAAAATAATTATCTATTACTTGGGTATCGGGCTGCCGCTCAAAAAAGGTTCTTAAGTTTCTTTCGGGCGGTGTGGAACCGGGTGCAAAGACATAGTCCATAAGTACGATCGTTTCTTGATGTAACCATAAAAGCATTGCCAACTTATATTGGCGGTAAATCTTATACAATCGTGGGGAGTTGGTCAAAAAGTGCAGAAAAAAATATAGTGCACTGAATATGAACGACATAAATGTATTCCTTCGACCATCGGAAAACAAATTTATTTTAAAAAAATATGGGAATAAATGGAAACTTTAACAATAAAGGTGAGCTTACTTCATGTATTACAGATATTTAAATCATAAAAAACCGTTTTTATGAAATTTGACAGAAGATTTCCCGAAAGGAATCCTCTTTCAAGGCTCTTGAAAAGTCATCCTCCGCCAAAGAGGGACAGGATTTATCCCCAGTAGATTTGGGACAAACAAATGTAATCGCAAAAGAAGGAGGCAGACCATTGTTAAAACAAGAATAAAACGGCTCGCAAAAGGCTAAGTACTAAACAAGCGATGGCAGAAAGCTCGCCACCCCGAGAGATTTGGGGCAATAAAAAAAGGCAGACCATTGTTAAAACAAGAATAAAACGGCTCGCAAAAGGCTCAGTACTAAATAAGCGATGGCAGAAAGCTCGCCACCCCGAGAGATTTGGGGCAATAAAAAAAGGCAGACCATTGTTAAAACAAGAATAAAACGGCTCGCAAAAGGCTAAGTACTAAATAAGCGATGGCAGAAAGCTCGCCACCCCGAGAGATTTGGGCAATAAAAAAAGGCAGACCATTGTTAAAACAAGAATAAAACGGCTCGCAAAAGGCTAAGTACTAAATAAGCGATGGCAGAAAGCTCGCCACCCCGAGAGATTTGGGGCAATAAAAAAAGGCAGACCATTGTCTGCCTTTTTTTGCCCCAAATCTACCATGAACTTAACCTACTTATGCTAATGGTATAATCAAATATAGGATATTAATTCATTCGGTTTAAGGGTTTTAGACAAAACACTTATTTTTTCGATAAAAGAAACAAAGTTCTTCAAAAAGTAGAGAAAAGTTATGATAAATGCATCTTTTTAACTGTGCAGGGAAGACAATAATACAAGGAGAAAACAAAAAACCACCGAATTTTTCGGTGGTCTTGGTGGAGAATATCGGAGTCGAACCGATGACCTCTTGCATGCCATGCAAGCGCTCTAGCCAGCTGAGCTAATCCCCCATTTTATAATGTGCTTCTTATGGTTGGCAAAAATAATAAAATTTTTAATATACCACCCTATTTTAAAAAATCTATTGTAAGCTGAACCACTTTTTTCATCTCCGGGGTTAACGCAGCATTTTGCCAAGGATGGGAAGTGTTGAAAACATGGTCGGCACCCGGAATTTCCTCCCACCGACTTTTCCTGTTCCAGGAATGGAGCATCTGCCCCTCGCTAAGCGGCACCGTGGAATCCACAGTCCCGTGGACAAAGAGAATTGGAACATCAATCCGTTTCACCGCCCTCCGTATATCAAACCGTTCCTCGTTGGCTTTGAAATCTTCATAAAATTGAAACTTGTGGGGAAGCTGCTGTTTTGTCCGGCTATTTTCAACGTAGGTCACTCCGCTCTTCCGCCATTCTTCAAAAGCCGGGGTGCCCTCTTGAAACCGTGAACTGAAATCGCTAACGGAAGCCCACGTTGCCACCTTGCTTATGCGAGAATCCTCCGCCGCCTTGATCAGTACAATTCCGCCCCCGCGACTATGCCCTACGAGCGAAACAGACGAAATCTTCGGCCGGGAAGGGTCATCGGTCATTTCCATATGGTCCAACACGCGATTGAGATCCTCCAGTTCCAGACTAAAATTGTTTTCTGAAAATGCTTCCAGATCGGGAAAATCTATTGGTTCTTCCACAGTTCCTCCATTGTGGGAGAAATTGAATTTCAAGAAACAGAAACCAGCCTTGGCAAATTCCTCCGCAACCAAGTGCCAAGCTCCCCAATCCTTGAAACCTTTGTAGCCATGACAAAATACGACCAGCGGCAGGGGGGTGGTGGAGGCTTCATAATACAAATCGAATACAATGGGTTTCCTTTTCTCATCCTCTAAAACCAAATTTTCTTTTTTTATCATCATTTCGATCCCTTCTTAAATTGTTTGTTCAAAATTAGCATCTTTGATTTTATAGACTTGGGAGAAGCATAATGATTATTCCTCTATGTCTCTAATCTAAAAGTAACAAAACGAATATACGGCCCATAAACATTTACTTATACCATTACACGGTAAATTTAATGATCGGTAAGTTCTGAGGAAGATAACCATACCGGTTTTAATCGGCCATCCATGGTTCATAGTAATATTAATGGCAATTGATAATTTTGGCCAATCGATTTAATACGAAACGCCTCCGAATCTCGGAGGCGTTTCTTTTATTTATTGACCTATACGGTGCGATTTATTTTTTCAAAGAAATCTCCACACGACGGTTTTGTTGTCTTCCAGCCGCAGTGTTGTTGGTTGCGATTGGTCTTTCTTCACCGTATCCTTCGGAAGTTAATCGAGCGCGGTCCATTCCGATAGAGATCAAGTAATCTTTAACAGAAGCGGCTCTTTCCTTGGAAAGCTTCATGTTATAGGCATCACTACCTCTACTGTCTGTATGGCCTTCGATCAAGAAGTCGGTGTTAGGATATTCTTTCATGATATCGGCAATGTTTTGAAGAGCTCCGTAAGAATCTTTTCTGATGGTTGCTTTATCATAATCGAATAGGATAGTTTTAGAGTAGTCGTTCAATTGCTTGATAACTTCTACAGTAACTTCAGGACATCCGTTGTTGGCAACTGTACCAGGAACATCAGGACACTGGTCGTCTTTGTCCGGAACACCGTCACCATCTCTGTCTGGCCATGGGCATCCGTCGTTGGCGGCTGGTCCAGCTTCGTTTGGACATTTATCCAAGTTATCTGGAACACCATCACCATCTGTGTCTGGACATCCGTTGAATTCTGGAAGACCGGCAACAGTAGGACACTCATCTAGGTGATCTGGAATACCGTCACCATCTGTATCGGGACATCCGTTGAATTCGGCTGTACCAGGAGTGTTAGGGCACTCATCTAGGTGATCTGGAATACCGTCACCATCTGTGTCGGGACATCCGTTGAATTCTGGAAGACCGGGTGTTTCTGGACACTCATCGTCTTTGTCGTAAATTCCATCACCGTCAGTATCAACTCCACCAAACTGGAATACGATACCTGCAGAGTGCTGGAAGTGGCTGATACCATAAGTATCTTCAAAAGCGTGCTTATAGGTTGATTGCAGGTTTAGTGCGATATTATCGGTAAACCAGAATTTAACGCTTGCCAAGGCATTGGCAGTTCCAAACCCAATATCATCAACCCAAGTATAACCACCACCAATACCAAGGGAAGGATCAAACCAACCACCGGGACCGCCGATAGCATTTCTAAAGCTGTATTTAATTTCTCCATCTGCAGAGTAGTAACTTAGGTCATCAGCAGGAGCATCGCCAATTTTGTCGATGCGGTTGATGGTACCAAGAGCAGTAAATACAAAACCACTGCCCACGTAACGGCTAATGGCAAGTCGGGAAACCGAAGGAAGTATATTCCAGTGATCATTGGCGTTAAAATACTCGTCAAAGTAGTCTCCTCTGTTCATGACGTCTATTCGTCCTTTATCGCTTGTTCCCACTGGGTAAACGTCAACAGCGTTTATACCCACCTCAATGGCCCAAGGATGGTTCTCGTCTTGTGCATTCGCTACGCCAATTCCCATAAACAGAATGGCAGCAACTAATAGTCTGTTAAGATGTTTCATATTCGATTGTTTAATTTTAAGTGTTAATTATGAGCAAAAGTAAGTTGTTAAAATGTATAAACAAAAGTAAATCTAATAAAATTTTCCCAAATTCCCCGCTATTATTAGGGAATTCGAAGATTTACGAATTGATGATATTCAGCTTTTTACCCACTTTGGTAAAAGCAGCGATGGCTTTGTCTAAATGTTCCTTCTCATGGGCGGCAGATAATTGCACCCGAATGCGGGCTTTTCCCTTGGGAACGACAGGGAAAAAGAACCCAATAACATAGATTCCTTCCTCGAGCAACATATCGGCCATTTGTTGGGACAGCTTGGCATCGTACAGCATTACCGGAACAATAGCCGAATCGCCATCGATGATCTCAAAACCGGCATCCTTGATCCCCTTTTTGAAATACGCAGTGTTTTCCGCCAGTTTTTCCCGAAGGCTCGAATCGTTTTCCAACATATCAAACACCTTTAGGGAAGCACCGACAATAGTGGGTGCAAGCGAATTTGAAAACAGATAGGGACGCGACCGTTGTCGCAGGATCTCGATGATTTCCTTTTTTCCAGTGGTATATCCTCCCATTGCGCCTCCCAAGGCCTTGCCCAAGGTACCGGTAACAATATCCACACGGTCCATCACATTTTTCTCCTCTACCGTGCCCTTTCCTGTTTTTCCTATAAATCCGGTGGCATGGCAATCATCTACCATAACCATGGCGTCATATTTATCGGCCAGATCGCATATTTTATCCAACGGCGCTACCAGTCCGTCCATGGAAAAGACTCCGTCTGTAACAATAATTTTGAATCGGTCGCCATTTTCTTCCGAAGCGATCAGTTGTTTTTCCAGATCATCCATATTGCTATTCTCATAGCGATAGCGCGAGGCTTTGCACAGGCGTACCCCATCGATAATGGAAGCATGGTTCAGGGAATCTGAAATAATCGCATCCTCTGGGCCCAATAAGGGTTCGAATACCCCTCCATTGGCATCAAAACAAGCGGCATATAAAATGGTGTCGTCGGTGCCATAGAATTCGGCAATCTTTTCTTCCAACTGTTTATGGATGTCTTGTGTGCCACAAATGAATCGAACGGAAGACATTCCAAAGCCGTGGGAATCCAGCGTGTCCTTGGCGGCCTTTACTACTTCGGGATGGTTTGACAATCCCAGGTAATTGTTTGCACAGAAATTGATGACCTCCTGCCCGGTAGATATCTTGATTACGGCGTCTTGGGGAGAAGTGATAATCCGCTCCCTCTTATATAGTCCGTTTTCTTTTATATCCTCGATTTCCTTTTGCAGATGGTCTTTTATCTTTCCGTACATGTGAATTAATTTGAAATAATAAAAAGCAAATTTACTCTTTATTTCCAATATTCACGAGAGAAGCCAGACAGAAAACAGCAATATATTAAAGGAGAACGCAAATCTACAATTGCTTAAGGTCTGAGGCCGGAACCCAACCATCCTTACCGTCGGCCAAAAGAATACGGTACCAGTTGCCATCCTGAGCAATAATCTGCACCTTGGTGCCCTCGTGGAGGACAAAGGCAGAGCTGCTCCCCAGGGAAGGCTCAGACTTTACTTCTATCTCACTGGCAAAAATAATCGCGGGTTGTTTATGTACATAGTCGTTATAGGTAACAAAAGCAATGGTGATGGCTATAATAAAAAGCAGGCCCGCCAAAAGGAAGGAGGCAAAAAGAAGACGTTTTTTTCTTTCCACATGCGAAAAATAGTACCATAAAAATAATCCGGCGAAAAGAAAACAAAAAACCACAGCCAAAACAGCCCATCCATTAAAGGTAAACACGTCGGCCACATTGTGGTACCACTTGTTGAAAACCGATTGCGGAAGAGGTTCTATGGCATCTATCCGTGCATTTTCGGCAAAAGCCAGATTATTTTTGATATCAGGATCATTGGGCGATAACTGCAAAGCCTTCTCATAATAATAGATACTAGGGCCTATGCGGTTCAATTTGTACTCGGCATTTCCCAAATTGAAGTAAAGGGCCGCCGACACCTGCCCATTGTCCAGAATTTCCTTCCACGATTCTATGGCCTGTTGGTACTTGCCGTTCTTATAAAATTCTTTCCCTTGCCCAAACAAGGTCTCGTTCTGTGCAAAGCCATAAATGGAAACGAACAAGGCCAGGAACATCACTAATTTTTTCATCCTCTCCATCCTTATCTAATTTGCTTGTCAATATCTGAAATAACCTGTACGGCCTTTTTGTAATCCTGTTCCACCGATGTCTTTGAAGCCGAAGCATATCTCGCAAACTCACAGCTCTTGATCAAGGCGATAAAATTTTCCAAGGTGGGAGGCTCCACGCCTCGCTCCAGAAGCATTTGCGAAATAAGGCCTTTTTCCATCTCACTTGTCTCGATGGTAAGCTTGGCCTTTAAATAGTTGTGGAGTGCCCGCTCCAAAGCCTCATAAAAAGCAACCGGATTTGAAATATTTTTCTTGGCTTCAGAAAGGTATTTTTTTGCCAATCGGTTTGCCTGCCTCAACTTCAGGCCTTCCACATCGGCCCTTCGCTCCCTTCGCTTGTTTCCGGCGACCATAAACAGCGGGATCAACAGCAGGGGACCTCCAATCAAAGACCAAAACAAGGGAGATTTGAAAAAGGGCCTTTGGTCAATGGGTTGCAGATTGGCATCGAGTTTTATGTACTTAAAGTTTTCTGCCGAAAGCAACACCGGCTTTTTCACACTGGTCGCTGTTGCATTCGTATTGGCGGTTATGGGTCCATTTTCCACTTCAATGATAAATTCCTTTGAGGTGAGCGTGCGGTAGGTTTCTGTTTTGGGATCGAAAAAGGAAAAAGAAATGGGCTGGATAGGATAGGTTCCCTTAAACTGTGGCACTACAGTGTATGTGTCTGAAATGGATCCCTGCATACCGTTAACCGTTGTGGTTACCTGTTCATTGTGCTCCGGCTCATACATCTCTAAGGAATTGGGCAGCTTAACGGTGGGAGGGGTAAAGAGTTTTAGATTTCCCTTACCGGAAATTTTCACTTGTAACTGAAAAGATTCATTCGCATTTAAGGTGGTTTTATCGGTAGACACATCGAATTGAAAATTTCCTACCGCTCCATTGAATCCGTCGGGTCTTCCCGCCAAGGGCAAAGGCTTAACCTCAATAGTCCGCTTTCCCGCAGATATGGTCTTGTTTACCCGTTCCATAAGACGGCGTCCAAAAATATCGCGACGGGTTCCCTGCACATCTATAGGCACATCTAAAGTCAATGGCTCAATTTCCAGCTTCCCGGTCTTCTGGGGATATAGCACGGTGGTCCGCAATATCACATATCGGTAATCCTGCCCATTGTATTTCCCCTCCATTACCTTATAGTTATTTTGATTGTCGATATTCTGACTCCAGAAGTCGGCATACTTGGGTGTATCCAACTCACGCCACTGGCTGGTAATGCTCACCTCGTGCGATACGTATAGCTTATAGGTAACGGTGATGGCCTCATTTAAATACGGATTGGAATTGCTTACCTCGGCAACCAAATGCACGTTTTCACTGGCCACGTAATCGGCATTGTTTCCATCCTTGGGGGTTTCTACCGCGGCGGTAACTTCTACTTCTACCGGCGAGGTTTTATAGATTTCTCCCTGCACCTCTATGGTTGCTTGGCCAATAGTCAATGTTCCTCTTCTCTGGGGAGACAGGAAGTAAGAATACGTCTTGGAAAAACTGCGCTTTCCATTGATCCACGAGTTACTGATGGATTGGTTGGGTCCGCCCACCACGCGAAAGTCTTCAAATTTCGGTGGCCTGAAATTGTCGCCATCCTGATTCATTTCAAAATCCACACGCAAACGCTCATTTATTCCCAGCCGCTTTTTGCTAACCTTGGCATCAAACTGAACCTGGGCAGTGGCACCTAGTCCCCAGATGGACATTACAAAAATTATCAACAAATATTTCCACTTCATAATCTACCAATCTTTGTCCGTTTTCACTTTTACTCCTTTTTGCTTTTCCGCATTGATTTTATCCTGCACCTTCTTCTCTTCATTATTCATGGCCTCCAACAAACTTTTCACCTGCTGCGGCGACAGTTGACCGGGAACAGGTTGCTGTTCTTGGGGCTTATTTCCTTCTTCGTCCTTTGGCTGCTCGGGTTTTCCTTGGTCTTTTTCCTTATCGCCTTTTTCTTTCTTTTGTTGCTCGTCGCCTTTGTCCTCGTCTTTTTTATCCTCGCCCTTGTCTCCCTGATTGTTGTCCTTATTTTGCTGGTCCTGCTGGTCATTTTTGTCTTGCTGGTCCTCCTTATCCTGATTGTCCTCGCTGGGAGGAGGTGGGTTTTTTTCCAAAAGATCCTTGGCCAAGGCTAGATTGTACCGGGTTTCCTCATCTTGAGGGTTATTCCGAAGTGCATTTTTGTAAGCCTCCACTGCCTCCTGATATTTCTTTTCATTCATATAAGTATTCCCCAGATTGTGATAGGCTCTGTGTTTTTCAGACTTAGTAGAGGCTGTGGCCGCGGCCTTTGCAAAGCGGCGCATCGCCTCGGCATTTTTTTCCTTTTCATAATAGGCCGTACCCAAATTGTATTGGGCCGTTTCGCTCTTTGGATCGAGAGAAATGGCTCTTCTATAATCTGCTTCGGCACCAACAAAGTCATCCTTTTGCAAGGCCTGTTGTGCCTCGCTTAGATAATTTTGAACTTCTCTCCTTTTTTCATGCTCTTCCTGGCTCTGCTGGGCAAAAACCAAACCCGGGAACATCAAAAAAGCCACCAAAAACATTTGATGAAATGCCAGCGACCGTATGTTAAAAATATTCATGCCCATATTGCAGTCCTTTCCAAAATTATGCCTCCTTTTTTCTTTCATTGAACAAATTCAGCTTTTCCAGCCAAGCGGTTTTTCGTTCCAAAAGAAATATATCCAATACCAGCAAAAACAATGCCCCAGCGAGAAACCATTGAAACTGATCTTTAAAATCGGTAAATTGCTTGGCTTCAAACTCTTGTTTATCCATACCGCCGAGAATGGCTTTCACCCTATCCACCACCTGTTTGGTATTTGAACCGTCAAGGTATTCACCTTTGGTGATCCTGGCTATTTCCTTAAGGGTTTCTTCTCCCAAACGGCTGATGACCTGTTCATTGTTGTTATCGCGCAGATAATGTTGTAATATGCCATTTTGTTTTATGGGAATAGGCCCTCCCTCAACAGTGCCAACACCGATAGGAAAAATGCGAATCCCCTTTTCCGCCGCTTCTTCGGCGATTTTAGGAATATTTCCGCCATGGTCTTCCCCGTCGGAAACCAAGAACATTACCCGGTTCTTCTGGCCCTCATCGTCATAAAAGGTCTGCGCCAGCTCAATGGCTTCGGTGATGGCCGTGCCTTGCGACGACACCATATCGGTATTCATGCCGGCCAAAAACAATTTTGCTGCCGAAAAATCCGTGGTTATGGGCACTTGCGGAAAGGCGCTGCCGGCATAGCCAATAATCCCCACCCTGTCGCCGCCAAGATTATTGATAATTTGGGTAATAAGCTGTTTTGCCTTTTCTAAGCGGTTGGGCGCAATATCCTCTACCAACATACTTTTTGAGACGTCCAAGGCAAAAACAATATCCACACCCTGGCGCTTAACCGTTTCCAACTTGGTTCCTATCTTAGGATTTACCAAAGCAAAACTCATACACGCCAGAGCCAGACAAAACACCAGAATTTTTAATCCGGCTTTAAAGGCAGAGCGATTAGGACTTAGTTTTTTCAGCAATTCCTTATCGACAAAGCGCTTCTGCACCCTCTTTTTCCAAATTAGCACAAATAGATACAGCAACAGCACCACAGGTATGGCGAGCAAAAGGTAAAAGTAAATGGGCTGTTCCAGTTGGTACATTTTTATTCTTTATTGCTATTATTATTCTTTATTGCTATTATTCTTTATTGCTATTATTATTTATTGCTTCAAAATTTACAGGGAAATTATAAAAATCCGCGGAACAGGGTTATCCGAAGCAAAAATTCCAGACCCAGCAATACAAGGGCCGCAAGTGCCCATGGCCTGAACAATTCATTGTAATTGGTATATCTGAATTCCTCAATATCGGTTTTTTCCAATTTGTTTATTTCCTCATATATTTTTTCCAATTTCTTGTTGTCGGTGGCCCGGAAATATTGTCCTCCGGTTTTGGCAGCAATATCCTTCATCAATTGCTCGTCTATTTCCACCGGAACATTTCCGTATTGAAAGCTGCCATCGGGCCGAATGGCTATGGGCGACATGGCCATTCCGTTGGTGCCAATCCCTATAGTGTAAACTTTTATGCCAAACTCTACCGCCAATTCACTGGCAATTTTCGGATCGATAAAACCCGAATTGTTTACCCCATCGGTTAAAAGTATAATCACCTTGCTTTTTGCGCGGCTGTCCTTCAAGCGGTTTACGGCGGTTGCCAGGCCCGACCCGATCGCTGTTCCGCCCTCGATTACCGTATTGTATTTCATGTCTTTTAACGACTTAAGCAGCAGCTCCTTATCACTGGTAAGGGGAGTTCGCGTATAACTTTCGCCGGCATATTCCACAAGACCGATCCTGTCGTTCGGTCTGCCTTGTATAAAATGGGCCACCGTTGTTTTAAGGGCTTCCAGACGATTGGGTTTTAGGTCGCGGGCGAGCATACTGGCAGAAAGGTCCATCGCCATAACTATGTCGATGCCCCGGGTGGTTTTTGTCTTGGTAGTTTCGTCAACCGTGCGCGGCCGGGCCATGGCGACAATGATGGCCGAAAGGGCCAAAAGGCGTAAAACAAACAATATGGGCTTTAATTGCGCCAGCCAATTTTTTGAACTTTTGAATCCCTGAACACTCGAAATTCGCAAGGATGGGGTTTGTTGTTTGCGTTTCCACAAATACCAAAGCACCAGCACTGGCAGTACTGCGAACAGCCAAAAAAATCCGGGATTTACAAATTCAAAATTACTTCCCATTATTTGCTGAAATTTCGAGCTCTAAGGAGGCTTCGATTCTATCTTTTATCTCCTCGCTGTATTTGTTTTTGTCCTGATACACGATCAAAACTTCCTGAAGGCCATTTTCTTGGGCAAAAAGCAAGAGCTCATAACTGCTTTTTTCCTTTAAAATCTCCTTATCCGATACCTGTAGATTAAATTCGCCATAAGCTTTTAACCCTTTGATGCCCTTATGGGTTTCAAAGTCATCGCGTTTTACCAACAGATTTTTTGCCCCGCTCTGCTCCAGATCGTCCAATACCGCATCCAGTGCCGTATCCAGGGCAATGTCTTGATTTTGGCCAAAGCGGGTGGTGGAGACCATAATATATAGTGGCGACCGCATTTGCCCATAGGCAAAGATGTCGCGTGCGCTCACCGCACTGTTGGGGGCATTGGCGGTCCTGGCATCCACCCGAAGCAAGACTTCCGGTGTTTCCAATACAACGGCGGGATAACCGTATTCACTCTTTACCCATTGCCCCTCGGCCAATTCCCGAAGCGGGTTGCCGAATACCTTGTCTCTCAAATTGTCAAATCCGGTAATGCTTCCATAGACCACCCCTGCCAGAATAAGGAGAGCCAATACTCCCGAAATGGCCAAGATCCATTTTTTGCGGCGTTTTCTCTTTGCCAATTTCTCCAGATATTCCTGGTTTTTCAACAATTCCTCTTCCGAAGGTTCGGGGATTGCTTCGTGGGTTTCATTGATAATTTCCTCTATGCTTTTTCTGTCCACTTCGGCCCGACCTGCGGCTTGGCTCATTCTGGCAAATTTTACGAGGTCTGCCCGTTTGAATATTTCATCCAGCTTGCGAATGGTCTCCATACTAAAGTCGAAGTTTCCGGCCTGTTTGTGCATGGTCAATCGCGTAATCAGCTCTTCACTGGTGCTCTCCAGGGCAGCTTCATCTACTTCCCTATCCAAATACCGCTTGACGATTTCGGTAAGACTGCTGTAATACTCCTTGCTTTTGTTTTCCTTCAGCAGTTGTGAGTTGTCCAATTTCTGCAATGCCACAATGGCTTCTTCATAGGGGGGAAGAATTTTTTGGGCTGCATCCCTGCGTTTTTTTCTTCGGAATAAATAAAAAGCAACCCCCAACACTATAAGAATGGGAAGCAGCCATATAAGAAGTTTTTCCCAATTAAAAGGGGGGGCGTCCACTTCAATCGGCGGTTTGATGTTGAACATTTTTTGTTTGGTGGTATCCACGACCACATCGTTTACCTGCACGGCGAGCGAATCGGTAAAATAGGGGGTGTTGTTGATAAGAATGCGCTGTGGCGGAATGGTGTAATGCCCGCTGTCAAATTGGGTGAGGCCGTATTTTTTTATCAGTCGCAATTTTGAATCGGCATAGGCAGTGTCGGTTTTATACGCTTCGATCATCTCAAGCGGAACAAAGGTTTGTTCCTCGGGAAAAACCACAACATCGGAAGTGTCGGCCTGCACGGTTATGGTATACAGAATTTCTTCGCCAATTTTAATCTGGGTGGAATCTATAGAAGAAGAAACCTGTGCCTTTGCCACCATAGAAAACAGAAGACAGAAGAGGGAAAACAGAATGGAGGAAGACCTACGGGGAACGGAAGGACGCGCCATCAATCTAGCCGATCTCTCCGGAAACTTGGAAGACTGTCCATACAACCTCAAAAATATTTGTTTAAAATGCAACATTTAAAAACTACCGTCTCTTAAAATATCCCAACAATTTCTTTACATAACTTTCGTCCACCCTACAATTTATGGCTCCTGCTCCACTTTTTGAAAAGGCGTCGGCAAAGTAATCGGCGCGTTCGCGATAGTAGGCAAAGTATTTGTTCCGCACCTCTTTTGAGGCGGTGTTCACCAAAAGCAATTCTCCCGATTCCTGATCCTGCATCTGTACCATTCCCAAATTGGGAATGTTTTCATCTGCCCTGTCATAAATGCGCACACCGGTAAGGTCGTGTCTTTTTGCCGCAATCTTTAGGGTGTCCTTATAGCCGTCATCGATAAAATCGGAGAGTACAAAAACAATGCTCTTTTTTTTCATGACGTTGCTTAAAAATTTAAGCGCGTTTGCCACATCGGTCTTATTGCTGCTGGGTTGAAATTCCAATAGTTCACGGATAATGCGCAAAACATGCGACTTTCCTTTTTTTGGCGGAATGTACAATTCAATAACGTTGGAAAAGAGGATCAACCCTGTCTTGTCGTTGTTTTGCATGGCCGAGAAGGCCAAAGTGGCGGCAATCTCCGTGATTATTTCATTTTTGAACTGCTCTTGGGTTCCGAAAAATTCGGAGCCGCTGATGTCCACCAAAAGCATGAGGGTAAGCTCGCGCTCCTCCTCAAAGACCTTGACAAAGGGTTCATTATAGCGGGCGGTAACATTCCAGTCAATATTCCGAATGTCGTCGCCAAACTGGTATTGGCGCACTTCGCTGAACATCATTCCCCTACCCTTAAAAGTACTGTGGTATTCGCCGCCAAATACGTTATCGCTCAAGCGGCGTGTTTTTATCTCAATTTTTCGTACTTTTTTAAGAAGCTCCTTTGTATCCACTGTAGTTTAAGGTTTTTCCGAAAATAGACTTTCGGGGCAGGCATCGGCCTTAGTTTCAAATTTGCCATTTTCAACCTTGTGATTGAAATCTTACGGCACCTCAATTACGTTGACGATCTTGTTGATAAGCTCTTCGGAAGTGATATTTTCTGCCTCTGCCTCATAGGTGATCCCTATTCTATGGCGGAGCACGTCGTGTACAACCGCGCGTACATCTTCGGGCACCACATATCCGCGACGCCGGATAAAAGCATAGCACTTGGCCGCGATTGCCAGATTGATACTTCCCCGTGGGGAGGCGCCAAAATTGATCAGCGGTTTTAAATCGGCCAGACCAAAATTCTCAGGACTCCGCGTGGCAAAGATTATGTCGAGTATGTACTTTTCAATTTTTTCGTCCATATACACCTCCCGAACGGCGGCTTGGGCCCTTTTAATCTGTTCTAAAGTGGCTACAGGGTTTACCTGCTCATATTCCTCTTTTAAATTTTGGCGAATGATAAGCTGTTCCTCTGCAAGCTGGGGATATTTTATCACGGTTTTCAGCATAAAACGATCCACCTGCGCCTCGGGAAGCGGATAAGTTCCTTCCTGCTCAATAGGGTTTTGGGTGGCCATTACCAAAAACGGTCTTTCCAATTTAAATGTGGTTTCCCCTATGGTTACCTGTTTTTCCTGCATGGCCTCCAACAAGGCAGACTGCACTTTTGCGGGGGCACGGTTAATTTCGTCTGCCAGGACAAAATTGGCAAAGATGGGACCCTTCTTTATGCTGAAGTCATTAAGCTTCATATTGTAAATAAGAGTTCCCACAACATCTGCAGGCAAAAGATCGGGGGTAAACTGTATTCGGCTAAAGCTGCCGTGCACGGCCTTTGCCAGAGTGTTGATGGCAAGGGTTTTGGCCAAGCCGGGAACACCCTCCAGCAATATATGGCCTTGGCCCAATAGCCCGATCATCAGCCGTTCTACCATGTGCTTTTGGCCGACGATTACTTTATTCATTTCCAGGGTGAGAATATCGACAAAGGCGCTTTCCCTCTCTATCTTTTCATTTAACGCCCCAATGTCGAAGGTGGAATTTGTATTTTCCATAATGCATTTAGATTCAATTTATGGTACTCCTAAACAACCGTGCAAATTGAAAATTAATTGATGAAATCGCTGTTAACAATTGGTTAAATATAAAAAGAGGAAAACCTAGGCTCTCCTCTTTTTTTGGGTCTGAAAATTTTTCGACCGTCATAAGTTTATTTCTCCCATATTGGTAACTTCTCCGTTGACAACGGTTACATTGTCAATCACCAATGCCGGGATTCCAAGTGACAGGTCTGCTTGGATGGTTACAGTGTAATTTCCGTCTGGTACACCGCTGAGAAGAAAATCGCCCTGAAGATTGGTATAGCTTGAAATTTCAAGGTCTCCATTTACGGCCGTAACCAAGGTCAGCATACCCGCGGGGAGAACCTTACCCGAAATGGCTCCGCTTTCAGCAACGGTGGTTGCCCTAATTACCGGTTTTAAACTGTATCCACCATTTCCCTGTGCGACGATGGATTTATCCACGTCAAAGTCTAGGAGATATTCATACAAAATTCCCGGCTCAAGGGTTTCATGCACCTGTATTTTTAAACCAGATTGTTGTGCGCTGGGAGTTTTTAATGGGAAGGTCTCCCCATCGACCTCAATGGTGTTATCTGCACCTAATACTAATCGGAGCTGGCTTATCCTTCCTGCAGGCACCTGATCATCATACAAAAGAACATTAATACCGGCCGTTAACTCCAAGAGGTTGTAAATACCTGAATTAATTCCTAATGCAACATCCCCATGACCATCATTATATTTTACAATGACATCTTTTACATCTATGTACACCGCCTCGTAATCACCGGGGGCATCGGTCAGTCTTAGTGCGAGTTTTGCCTTTCCTTCACCCGCAGTGGAATCATCATCGCTGCTGCAGGATGCAAATCCTATAAACAGAATTGCAGCGAAACATAGTTTTAATAGGGTTTTCATATTGTAGTTTTAGAATTAGTTTTGTAAACATAGTACGGGATATTTACTACGTCAACTCTGTTAAGAAACATTAACTGCCCTTAACAAAATTTAAGGAAGGAAAATTTCGTAAAAAATGAATTTTAAAAAATGAAAGCAAAAATGACAAATAAAACCGCATTGATAACCGGGGCACTTCGGGGATTGGAATGGCAACCGCAAAACTGTTTGCCGAAAACGGAGTAAGATTAATTCTTTGTGGAAGACGGGAAGAACGACTGAAACAACTTTCGGAGGAGCTTTCAGTCTTCACCGAGATCCATACATTGAATTTTGATGTCCGGGACAAAGAACGTATTAGTGCCTTGATACAATCACTACCGACGAATTTTTCCAAGATTGATATTTTGATCAACAATGCGGGAAATGCCCATGGACTGGACTCCATAGAAGACGGGAACCCCGACGATTGGGATGCCATGATGGATATAAATGTAAAAGGACTGCTATATGTAACAAAGGCCATACTTCCTGGAATGATTAAAAGAAATAGCGGCCATATTATCAATATCGGGAGCACCGCGGGCAAGGAGGTTTATCCCAAGGGCAATGTATATTGTGCATCAAAGCATGCCGTGGACGCTCTCAATCAGGCAATGCGCATGGACCTTAACGGAAAGGGCATTAAGGTGGGTGCCATAAATCCTGGTTTGGTGGAAACGGAATTCAGTGAAGTGCGCTTTAAAGGAGATTCACAACGGGCGGAAAAAGTTTATCAAGGCTACACCCCCTTAAAGCCAGAAGACATAGCCGATATTATTTTATTTGCCGTCACCCGCCCTCCCCATGTTAATATTGCCGATCTCACTGTTATGTCCCTGGATCAGGCATCGTCTACTATTGTGAATAAGAAATAAATTTCTATTTTTTATTGTTATTCTTTATTCAGCATTACATTAATAAAATGAGGCAGTAATTTAGATTCAAAAAAATATGGCACATTATAATTCGTATCAAGAATTGGAAATATTTAAGCTAGCCCGGGAAATCTGTAAGGATGTTTGGGAATTGATAACAACTACTCCCTTAGGAGCGATTTTAAATTACGTGATCAAATAAATGGAGCCTCAGGATCCATTATGGACAATATAGCTGAAGGTTTTGGGAGAGGCGGAAATAAGGAATTTATAAATTTTCTCAGTTTTGCGCGTGGATCCTGTTGTGAAACTAAGGCACAATTGCTCAGAGCATTCGATCGACAGCATATCACAAAAGAAAAATTTGATATGCTATCCATCAAAACCCAAGAGGAATTTGATCAGATTTCAAAATTTATGAATTATTTAAAAAACAGTAGTGTCCGATAAACATTTTTAAAAGCGGGATTTCCATAAAGGATTTCCCGCTTTATTTATATCTTGGTTTTTACCACAAAACTCGAGATATGAACAAAAGTAAAAATTTCAGCGGACAACCTATTATCAAACAGGTTTTAAACTTCCTTGACACCAAGAATATTTATCGGACAGCAAAGAAGCACAACAGCGACAGGTACACCAAAAAGTTCACCACCTATGACCACTTGGTTACGATGATATTCGCCGTTATCAGTGGCTGCAACTCACTTCGCGAGGTAACGAGCATAATGCTGGCGTGCGAGGGCAAGATCAACCATTTGGGGCTTCGGGACTTTCCAAAACGCAGTACGTTGTCCGATGCCAACAAAAGAAGAAGTGCAGAGGTCTTTGCTGATATTTACTCTGGCCTCTATAAACGCTACCACCGGTTTTTATCGGACAGCAGAACCAGGGAGCCCGCTATAAAAGGCCTCAAAATAGTCGATTCCTCGACAATAGGGCTCTTTAGCGATATCTTGAGGGGTGTTGGCCGCAACCCGCTCAACGGCAAGAAGAAGGGCGGGATAAAGATGCACACGATGATCAACGCCATGGAAGATGTT